>ENA-ORXC01000878-ORXC01000878.1-marine-metagenome-genome-assembly--contig:-NODE-878-length-19350-cov-5.157682_pt1 | contig 19350 bp, 14 predicted proteins | sample MGYA00237865_ERZ511478 | MGnify/ENA metagenome assembly ERZ511478 | reverse complement strand
GGGGGAGGGGCAGGGACGGGGTAAGGAGGCGCGCGCCGATGGGAGTGAGGGAGGAGGAGGAGACGCCGCGGGACGCCGGAAGGTGCAACGACGTGGGTGGCGGGTCGGGGGGGAGTGGAACGCGCCGCGTGCGGGTGGCCGTCGGGGAGGCCGGGGGCAGCGAGCGCCGTGGAAGTGACGGTGAGACGCGGCGGCGCCAGCGCTGGACAGCTTTAGGCTCACAAATCAAAGGGCAATTCAGTGAGAAAGCGAGCGAGCGATGCGAAAGCGCCGAGGAGCCCATCTGCCAGGGTCGCGGCCTGCTCCCGCGGGGCCCCAATACGACCGACACGCGGGCGTTGTTGCCTGCGTGCCGCCGCCGCCGCCGACCTACAGATGCGTGGGGATGGCAGAGGGAGTACATTGGGGGCAGTGACACATGGCATGCGCACCCACAAACGGGGACACGAGCACAAAAAAGAGATATGGAAAGACAAGGACTCGCCCGCGGCGTCCCTCGACGCGGAACGCCTCCGAACCCGTTCGCACCTCTCGACACATGCACACACACGCGCCGCTTACGCGTCCGCCTCCCCGTCCGCCTTCTTGTCTTGTTTCTTAGCCAGGATGACGCCCACGCCGATGGTCTGCCCCTCGTCGCGGATCATGAAGCGGCCGAGCGACGGGAAGGTCTTGTACGGTTCGACACAAACGGGCGCGGCGAGCGACATTCGTGCAATGACCGTCATGCCCGGCTTGGCAAAGCGCGGGTTCTTCTTGACCTTCTCCCCCTTCTTGTCGAGCTCAAACAGCAGCCGCTCGATGGTGCACTCCTCGACGGCCGCGTGGCAGTGCATGACCGCTGAGTAGCCCGCGACAATGATGCTCTTGTGCTCCAAGATCATCAGGCGGGCCGTGAACATGCGGCACCCTTCCACGGCGCCGGGGCCGACGGAGCACAGCACAAAGCCGGGCCGCACATCTTCCTCTTCCACGCCCTTGATGCGCAGTCGTACATTGTCGCCCGGTTCGGCGACGGCCGCTTCCGAGCCCTCGAGCTGTACGTCGTCCACAATCACCTCGGTGCTGTTGGGCATGAGCACGAGCTTGTCATTGGGGTGGATGACGCCCGCCTCGAGCTTGCCAACGACGACCGTGCCCATCTCCTTGTAGCGCTCAAAGATCGGCAGCACGACCGGCGACTCGTGGAGCCGGTCCGGGTCCTTGAGGTGTTCCAGGATGTCCAACAGTGGCTCCCCCTCGTACCACGGGCAGGTCTCGAGGGGCACCCGGTCGCGGATGTTGGCGCCCGTCAACCCCGACATGGGCAGCCAGGTCAAGTCGCCCGCCTTCCACCCGATTTGCCGGAGGAAGGGCCACAGCTTGGAGCGGATCTCGTCAAACCGGTCCTTGGACCACACCCCGTCGTCCCCCATGATGGTCGGGTCGTCCATCTTGTTGATGAGGATCATCAGTTGCCGCGCGCCCGTCGTCTTGGCGAGCATCGCGTGCTCCCTCGTCTGCCCCCCCCGGTCGAAACCAGTCTCAAACTCCCCCTTGCGCGCCGAGATGACGAGCAGCCCGACGTCTGCTTGAGAGGCGCCCCCAATCATGTGCGGCACAAAGTTCTTATGCCCCGGCGCGTCGAGGATGGTGAATCGCCGGGTGGCAGTGGTGAAGGACGCCCGCCCGCACTCCTCCGTTTTGCCCTTGGCCCGCTCCTGGTCGGTCGTGTCGAGCGCCCACGCAAACTTCCAGCTCTCCCGGTTTTGCGCCTTCGCCTCCTTCTCAAACTTCTCCATCGTCCGCTCGTCGACGTTGCCGGTCAGGTACAGGATGTGGCCCGAGATGGTGCTCTTCCCGGCGTCGACGTGGCCAATGAAGACCAAATTGGCGTGCTTCTTCCCGTCCCCGGGCGGGCCGTCATAGGTGCTCGATCCGGCGGCGCCAGTCGAGGCAGCGACGGCATTCGGCGCGGCTGCAGGCTCGGGTTCGGGTTCGGCCGGCTTTGCTGCCGGCTCGGGCTCAGCAGCCGGCGCAGGTGGTGCCGCCGTGGGATCCACCGCGGCTGCCGGCGACGACGACGACCCGCCGTCATCGCCCAACGCAACTGACGCGTCAGCTGGGGCGGCTGTCGACTCGGCTCCGCCCCCACCCGCCGTCGCCGATGCGGCCGTTATCTTCACGGCGCCAACCCCCGCAGTCGCCGCCTGGAAGGCGGCCGTCGCATCGTCGGGCGCCTTGGACGCCGCCGCCGCCGGAGGTGGCGGCACCGCCCAGGATGGGACGAATTCGGCGGCATTGGGATTAAACGACATGGTGGGGGACCAAGGGGAAGGGAGAGGGGGACGGGGGGGAACGAACAAGTCCGCCACAGAGCAGGCGCGGACCAGCCGCACTCCCAAGGGCGCCGCAGCAGTCGACAGGCAGCAGTCGCAATCCGCCGACGTCACCAGGTTCACCGCTGCTGCCCGTTGGCATTCGACCAGCCGCAACAGCAGCAGCGGGGAAGGCAGGAGCGGGATCGATGACGCTACTGCCGTTGGAGGGGTAGCGTACCGGACGCGGCCGCGAGTGGGAGGGCGGCACGGTCGAGGAGCGCTGTTGCAGGCGCTGGCACGCGTGACGGCCCCGTAGCGTACGCTCACGGGTCGGTTCACCGCCGACCACGATTGAGGGGACCGTCGTCGGTACACGTGGGCAGAACGATTTACCTCATCTACAAGGGAGTGTGCGATGCCGGAATTGCGTGTTTTGCCTGAAGTCATCGCCAATACTGACACTGGGCGGTTGGCATGTGTTCATCCAAGCGTGTGGCTCAGTTTTTTGATGATGGGTGCGGCCTCACTGTTTCTTGGGGACCTCCGAGCGAAGGCAGTCAAAGAGCTGGTCTGAGCACAGTTTCCGTGCTGACCTTTGCAACCATATCCATGGCTACACCCCTGCCGCGGATCTTGCATCACTCCAGTAACAAAGCTGACGACCACTTTCAGCATCTCTTCCACGACATGCAGCTTTTTAGAAGAACGCGGAGTTCATGTCGTTTGGTACAGTCTTTCTCCATTCCTGTAGCTTCCTTTACTATGGACCCCTGTATAGTAACGAGACATCATTGCACTGGCAGGAAGGGCGATTCTGCCATCTTCTGCACGAAAAAAGAGGGCTACTTGGGGGTTTGTCAGGCGACGAAAAGGGTGGACAGCATTGGAGAAAGACTGTAATCCCGCACGGCCGGCCGCCACAAGTGCCTGTCGACGCACAAAGGAACCCACCCGACTCGTCGGCACGCCGCCGTCATCAGCTCACACGGGCCCCATTGGTCGCGTTTCTGGGCCGCAATCGACCCTCGGCACGGCACGTCCCGTGCCGATCAGACCCTGCCGACGATTCCACCTATCAAAGCGCCGTATTCGTCGAATATGGGCGCCGCGAGGAGCGTCTGGGGGGGATGGGGGGCTTCTTCTTCACCCCACATTTGCACACGAATCAATAATTTTAGTTGATCTGTGAGCGGCGTTTTCGGCACCCTGGGGGGCCCTCGCCAGCGGCTCTCCATGGCGGTCCCGCCGTCCTGTGATTCGTTAGATATCAGCTGTCAGCCTCTGTCTGACCAATGAAATTCGTATAATGAGATTGGATTGTGGGCCTCAGAATTGGCACTTCAGCGGCATGCAAGGTCCCTGCATCGGTCCACGGCAGGGGCCGAATCGGGGTGGGCGCGCGCGCGCTTTCGCCGCATCTCGCTTGGCCAGCGCAGGACCTCGGCGTTGACGTCGTACTCCTGCGTGCCTCCATCAACCTGTGGCTGCCCCGGCCACTCCGCGCCACCACTGCGCCTCGGCCCTACCACCCGATGTACGCCCTGCCCCAACGCCAACTGTCTTTTCCTCGTTAGCCCGGCTCCACTTCCCTTCCCTGCTCGTTGGGTATGTGACCGCCCTTTTCCCCGCCTGTGCATGGTGGCTGCCGTGCTCGAACGCGCTGCAGAAGCCGTCTTCCAATCCCGGCGTCAACCGCGACATGGAGTTCGACGAACGCGGCCACCCTTTACGACGCCGCTTGCTCTCTGGGTTCCTCGACGCCCTTCCGCTCATTGAGGACGACGCCGACGCCGCCTACCTTCCCCTTGGGGAAGATCAATCAGAAATATTGTCACAAGCTCGAGCTGCTTACTCGGACTACATCGCAAATCACGATGCGGGGGACGCGTCCGTCGGGGCGACCGCCGGGGCTACGAACACGGATGGTTTTGCGGAGATCAACGACGGCGCCGACGCGCTGCCCGCAACAACACGAAGGGAAGATGAAGACGGGTCCACGGGGACCGACGATGGCGGTGCAGAGACGGTACCACGACCCTCGCCCGTCGTCTGCGTGACGCCGCGGCGGCGTGCCCCGCGGTCGGCCTCGACCAAGATGTCCACCCCCCGCATCAAGACGCCACGGCCACCCTCGAAGCTAGAGCGGCCCCACACGACGGAGGAGCTCGTTACCGCCTTCCTCCTTGAGCTCCGCGTCGCGTTAGACCTGGATGCTCGAATGCCAGGCGACAACCGACTTGAAGGCGGCTGCGCACACGGTGCCAAGGTCATTGTGTTTGTGGAGACTTTCGACCCTATCGCCACATGGACGGCGCTTATGAAGGGCAAGGTTGAGGCTTTTTGCTCCTGCGGAGGTGTCATGGGCAGCGGCTCGACGACTTCGGCGATGCAACACCTTGAGCACGTTGAAGTGCAATGGGCGCGGAAGAAAAGCTCAACGTGCCGCCACGCGGCGGCGCTACTTGCGGCATATGGTCTCATGGCGTCGGAGGTCGGGGTGTCGTCGCTCGAGGAGCTGCTCAGCCTCCTTCCGGCACTGGAGGGTCCCAGCGACGGGGCAGGCGGCAAGCCTGGGGACACAGTCGTCCACTTTGTGGTAAAGGTGGGAAAGAGACTCAACATCCCCATGTACGTCACCTCCTACGTCCACGTCTGGGCGCCCGCAATCTTGCGGCCTGGCGGCAACCGCTACAAGCTGGCCACGTGTTGCTTGTTGTCTTGCCAGACGCAGCCATGGGGTTGCCCTCATGCCAAGGCCGTTAGCAGGCACAACCGCATCGAGGCCACCGCCGTGTCAGAGGCCGCCGCGGAGGCACAGGAAGCGCTGCGCTTTGGACCTGGTGGCGTCCTCAATGAGATGGGCGGTACGATGGACGATGAGCCCGTGGCAGTCAATTCGGCACCCTCGGCAGAGCCTGTCGCGCCCCCAGAGCCCCGAAGGGCGCGCAACATGTTTCCGTGCTCCAAGGAGGTGGCGCATTGCGAAGTTTACGGCGCATTTGTGGACGCCGCACGGGCGGCGGGCGACCCGTACCGGTATGACGAGGAGTTGCACGTGAAAGAGACGTGCATTGTGTGTCAAGCACCTCGGGGTATCTCCCTGTCATCCACGGTCGTCGCCATGCTGTACACCGCCCGTGGACGGATGCAGATCCGCGTTGGTGAGTGGGTCTGCCCCAGCGCCCACGTCGTGAAGTATGACGGGTCGGCTGACGGGCTCTTTGCGGCTACGCCAGAAACTGTCTACACCCGTGTCTTCCTCGACTTGGTGCTCGAGATTTGTGTCATCGCGCGCTCGACATTGGCGTCTTCTTGCCAGAACCTGACTAGCCTCCTGAGGAACACTGCCGCCTACGGCGAGGGTGAACCCGGAAAAGCACGGCAGTTGCTGTCAAACGCCTGTGGGGAGTTCTCTGACACGTTGGTGGTGCCGGCCGCGGCATTCAAGTGTCACCACTGTGGCCACGAGGACTCGATCGGCAGGCCCTTCCGCTGCATCGTCTGCGACGGCCAGATGCTTTCTGTGCTTCAAGCCAACGTCAAGCAGATGATTGGGCCAGGAGGAAACGCGCCGAGAGTCGACTTTTCGATTTTGTTTGCGTGCGCGGTGCGCACCTCGTCCGTGAGGGGGGTGGTACGACGTCGCGTGCGTGCTAAGCCGGACGAGACGTTGGATTTGACTGTCGCTGAGTCGCGCGTCTGGCCTTTGTTTGTGGCTGCTGGAGGCGAGGCTCCTCCGCCTGCCCCGCCGCTGCCTACCGAAGACGGGGTGGCGCAGCGGTCGCCCCAAGACAACGAGCGGGCGCTGAAGTGGTCAACCTCTAAGGTCTTTCAGCACTTCTTCGAGGTCGTTGAGCGCGACAGCCCCGCGGCGCCAGCGCCGGGAGCTGCGCCAGCGGCCGCGCTCGAGCCTGCTGTTCCAGACGCATCCGATGATGCCGCGGGCACCTCTGCCGATGAGTACGACGAGATGTACCTGATGAGCGGCCCTGAAGACAGCGACGTCGCAGGCAACGACAGCGTCGACAGCGGAAACGAGACGGACGCCGCAGACACGAGCTGCGGCAGCGATACATCACGTGGCAACGCCACCGACGTCCGGGGCGCCATGCAGGGCGCTGAGCTCCCCAATGTGGTGCGCACGACGGATTCTGCCCCTGAACGTGGCAGTCCAAGTGCGGCGTCGGCGCCCTGCGACGGGTCAGAAGCGCTCGTCGACATCGTTCCCCCACGGCCAGCCTCCCAGTCGGTCCCCTCGTCCACTGCTACTTCTCCATCATCGTCTTCATCTCGGCAGCCAATTCTACAACGACTGCCGCCGTTTTCTCCATCGCCCTCTCGCTCTTCCTCATCCTCATCCCTATCTTTTTCCCCGGGTCGTCGCCGCCGTCGCGCAACGAACGTCTCGGCGTCACCAAGCCCCACCCGAAGGTCGGCTCGCCGTCGCCGTGCTGAAATACAAGACGCGAGCGACCCGTGGGGACTGGAGGAGGGGGAGGTTGAGCACGTGCCCGCAGGGGCAGACGCCAGCGCGGACCCGGTCGCGGTCAACCGGGCTGACCCGCTGTCGCCTCTCACGCAGCGCGCTATCAAGGTGAAGTCCGACGCGATCGTCGCTCCACCCGATGGCGTTCCCACTGTGATTGTCAAGATCGGCCCAGTCCCGCTGCAGCATTGGGACTTCCTACGCACCAAGCCATCCGAGTGGTTTAATGACGAGCTCGTGAACGGGTATGTGGAGTTGCTACGCGCCCGTCAGCTCAAGTTTGCATCTTCCGTCCGCCCCAAGCCGCGGTACATCTTCTTCAGCTCGTTCTTCTACGACTATCTGGTCAAGAACACCCGCTATAACTACAATGCCGTGAAGGGGTGGACGCGGAACGACATGGTGCTGAAGGCCCGCAAGATCTTTATCCCGGTCAACACCTTGAACGCGCACTGGTTCTTGGTGGTGGTGGAGCCGGCGGCGGGGAGGGTTGAGCTCTACGACTCCCTTGGTGGCGGATCGGTTGTGCTGGGGGACCACATCGCACGTTGGGCCAATCAAGAGGCCGGTGTGCGCGGGTTGCATAGGAAGGACTGGAAGGTCGTGCAGATGCCCTGCATGCGCCAGGAGAACTCTGACGATTGTGGCGTGTTTACCTGCCGTCACATGGATCAAATGTCAAAAGGTGAGGCGGCGGTCGGGTGGGGGGGACGGCTGTCGTACCACAGGCGTAGAATAGCAGCCGAGCTGTTGTCGGCCTCATTGTGATTGCCGTGCTTTCTCTTTTTCTCCTCCTCGTTCTCATCATCCACACGGCTGTGTACCTCGCTCCTCTCGATTCAGAACGATCGGCACGAGCCTCATAGGCGCCAAAACAACCGTCAGTCTTCCACATCTATAGCTTTTGTCAATGGAAGGTGTTAATGACCGACCCAAGCGCCACCGGCACACACTGTTCAAGTCCACTCGGCAGTCTGTACCCTCGACGACACCGCCCTCGTACCAAAGACCCGCACGACACCCTCAGTGGGCACTTCCAGCACAAAGAGGTTCAGAGCACCCTCCCTCCGTCACCCGCACAGGGCGCAGACTGTGCCAGTGGCGTTGGACACGACGTCGTCATCCACCGCCGACGCGTTGTCAGACAGCTGATCGCCGTGGGCAGGAGACATCGCGGTTAAATCAGTAGCCTCACCTGCAGAGACCTCGTCACGTCCTCTGCCGCAAGCTCGCTGTCTGTGTCAACGGCCAACGTTATGCACACGACAGCGGCTGACTCGGCTGCTTCTTCGAGCGGGCGCCAAGACTGCGGAAGTAGGGGCTGGCGGCCAAGCTCCACACATCAATGCATGCCCACCATCTCTGCGAATGAAGAGCGAGCGGGCGAGGAATGGGAGCACGAAGTCCCTAAAATTGAATACCAGCACTGAAGCGGGCTTGTCCTGGAATTTCGTAGCTCCTTGCATAAGTTTTCGTATTGAATTGGGGGATATCTCGTGGCGAGCGCAACGCTTGCGCGAGCTCCGTCGTCCAAACCGCCACCAGAGAAGGGTGCCGAAAGCCAAAGAGTGCAGGGGTGAAGCGCGGGCAGCTCGCACCTGTCAGTCTGTGGCCTGCAAGCCGCACACAAAGACGCCGATTTCCGGTTCCCCCATGTGCTTCTGGCGGGTCCCCACAGCGGCATGCATAGGCACAGCCTGTGAACCACAGATCGAGATCCGTTTTTGACTCGGCCCAGCGACACCTACAGCTGTCTGGACAGCAGTGGCCTCTGCGGAGCCGCACGAACGCCCCAAAATCGGCCATCGGCCACGGCTGTAAAACTGCGGCGCGAGAAATCTGTATCATCGGGCACAGCCCGTGGCAGTGGGGACGGCTGAGAGGGCCGTGTTGACGGCCGCAGGCCCTCGCAAGACTCCCATCTGTAATCGGACAGCGTCGATTTGCATCAGGCCCTGTAACTCTGTGTTCGCGACAGCACGTCCGTGCCACAACTGCACCGCTCACCATCCATGAGGACACTGACTGTCGGAGCCGCCGCTCGCGCGACCCCAGTTCGCCGCCCTGCACCGTTGGCTTCCTACCCGTACGCGGCACCGTGGCCCAACGACGCAGCTCTGTGGCCCGTGAGGGAGCCATGGGCCGTGCAGGGCTGGAACCCAATCTTGGGAAGGCGACACCATTGTGGTTTGCGGTCACCGGGACGCGTGCGCACGTCTCCCTTGCACCCCCCCCCCACCCCTCCTCTCCTACATGGCGGGCTGCTGCGTGAGGGCCTTCCGTCATTGAGTCGATTGGCGACGGTCGAGACTGCTTTTGGTGACTCACGGTCTTTGACGGTGCCCCTCTCCCGCTCTCTGCCTTCCTGAGCTCCCCCTAAGTCCTCGACCGCTGGTGGGACCAAGCCGGTGGCTGATGCGTATGGTGGTGGTTCGCGGACGACTTCCAATCGTCCCTTCTAGCACTGCGCCATGGTGGATCCCCCCCCAGCAGCTGATACTGGCGGCAGTGGCGGCGAGGAGCCGGTGAGGAGCGACTTCGTATGCGTTGCCATCACGTCGGTGTTCCCCGAGACCGACGATGACGACATCGCCCGCGACTGATGGCGCAAGGTGCGCGTGTTTGTGTCGGCGATGCTCGTCGAGCCCGCTCTTAACGTCTTAAACGGCTGCAACATTCTGGACGTGGAGGTGTTTTCCCGAAGCCTTATCGCTGGCGTTCCGAGTGAGACGTGGCTGGAGTACATCGCCTGCATCCAGGGCGTGGTGTTTGTCTGGCATTTCCTTCTGTTGATGAGCGAGCAGATGGACGCGTCGCCGCCGCTGAGCCGTGCGGTGGGCGAGCTCCTGTTTTTTGAGTGCCGGACAGACGCGCAGGCGCTGGCGCTGTGGGAGAGCAAGGCGAGTGCCGACGCCACGGCCTTCAGGGACCAGTGGGCCGACGCCTCTGTTGAGAAGCACGGCGCATGGATAGTGAGCCAGGGCGTCCGCGACGCGGCGACTCATGTGGTTGCGTACGAGCCATTGGCTGCTCGTCTCGTCGAGAAGGCCAATGAGATGCGGTCGGGCCAAGTCTGGCCAGGGCGGAAGGCGGTCCGGGCATTTCTTGAGGACAACACGGCCGAGAGGGAGCGGAAGAAGGCAGCAGTCAAGCGGGCTGCTGACGAGGCGGCCGGGAAGAAGAGAGGCGGTAAGAAGGCGGGCAAGAAGGCGGACGGAAAGGGCAACAAGGAGCGCAAGGTGTGGGACGAGGATGACTGCCGCCACGACTTTCCCGAAAACATCCTGCGGGCGCCGGGCGTGCTGACGTTTATGTGTGGGTGCGGCTACATTGTGGGCTTTGAACTGCTACGGGAGACCGAGAGCCCGGCACACGTTTTGTCGTCTTTGGCGCCGCGCTGTAAAGTTCTCCCCCGAGTAGTCTACTTCGACACGGCATGCCAAGCTCAGCGCAACGCCATGCGGCGGGTGCGGTGGCTCCTGCACCAGTCCTTGACTGCATGGTTTGTGGACCGCTTCCACCGCATCGAGCACAACTGCTCACCCGTCTTCAACGCCGATCAGTATCCCGAGCTCTGCCGGGGCCATGACACGTCAGGGGCAGAGCGTGAACATTCTATCAAGAAGCAGTCGAAGAACACCCTGACGTATATGACCCAGAGGCGCTTCATCGTGCGGTCTCGTTACATCGCTGCACACAAAAACGTCCGGCTGTCGCAGAGGCGGCAGGCACGCAAGCTTAACGCCGCCGGCCCGCTGTTTAATGAGGCCAAGACCTCCAAGGAGATACAGCATCATCCAGTCGAGACGTACTATCACTGGAACATAGTGCAGCACTGCGAGAGAAACACTTGCACCTGCCGCGATGAGATGGGAGATGGGGAGGCATTTGGGCTCGAGACCAAAGCATAGCCGTGGGAATAGAGTGTAGCATAAGAATTTACGCAAAGAGACCTATACTGCCACATTCTACTGCTATAATCCGGTTTCGAGACGGTCGTGGACGCAGTGGGCACGAATAACCCCGCCACCGCGGCTGTCGCGCGGTGGGCGTCACGATGGGGGCGGCGGTGGCCGCGTGCAGGTATGATGCAAGTGATAGGGTCTCCAAATGAGTGTGGTTCGCTCGCGGTTAGCTGACTTCCACCGCGGCCGCGGAGAGTCCCCGCAGGGATGGCCACTGAAAACAAGTTTGCTACCACCAACGAGCAGGGCTGGGTTCGAACAGAAAAGGCATGTTGTGCGAAGGGAACGGGGCATGAGGCCAACTAAAGCTCCCTTGAGCAGTGCTGCGGGCGTCTCTTGCCGGGCAATCGCAGGATGGTGCTCCAGGACCACCCGGATAAAGGCGCGCGCCTGCTGTTTGCATTACCTGTACTCGAAGATCATGTCGCTGGTAACTCATTCGTTTTGGATAATTGTTCTTCAGACTAATCACTTGTACTTTCTATGCGTGAATAATTTCTGTGAAACTCCATGCCGCTCCCAGGGTCGCACTTTTTCCCCCGGATGCCTACCATTACGAGCCAGGCTTCATAATAGAGATGTACCTCTGGAACCTGAATGCGGCAAGGCGAGTGCTCCTGACGCGCACGTGAAAGCTGAATACGCAAGCTCCTTCCATCAGATGCACAACCCATACATATAGCTGACCAACAAACCATGAAAATAGAAACGCTAGGTATAAAAACGGACAGACGACTCGATGCACGTGCACACGAAAGTTCAGATAGAGACGCATCACCAAACAGGAAGAATGCAACGCGAGTGCAAAGATGCGAAAGAGGATCTCGCAGTGCCTCACTCACTCAGCCGCCTTGGACGGTGCGCCCCGCTTTTCGGGGTGACCGGCGTAGGACCTTAGCGGGTGGTTCTTCCCCATCGGGGTCTTCCGCACTATTCCTGTCTCGTCGCCGCTTGTGACTCGTGCGAGAGTCCTTCCGATTGACGGCCGTCTTGACTGTCGTCTTGCTGGCCGTCACGCCATCGTTTCCAGCCCGTTCCAAGCTTGCGGTACCCATTGAGGGCAGTGCCAACGCTGAGTTCATGGCGGCCACAGCTGCTGCAATGCTGGCGAGCTGTGGGCTTCGCGGCGCCTGTTTCGGCGATGCATGCTGTCCCCCGGGGGTAGCCGGGCGGGACGGTCTTGTTGTTGCTCCTCGCTCCGTCGACACTGGCGCCGTCGACGCCCACATCGGCCTTGGTGGAGACGAGCCCGCTCCAGTGCTCTTCTGCTGCGCCGTTGTTGTCGATGACCCAGGGATTAACACCTTAGGTATTGTTGGAGGAGCCTTCACTGCAGCGCGGGACTGTCGCATTTCCACCCATCGTGATGAACTGGGCAATGGAGCCGCCTTAGAAGCGCGGGTTTGCCGTGCCGCGGGCGTAGAAGCCCGCTGTGCCGCAGCTGCCCGCTGCCTCAGTGATGGTCGCACTGCTGCCTCGTGCCGCGCCGCGACAGACGGCTTCGTCTGCGCTTCTGGAGTTGCTGCAGCAGAGGAAGCAGACGACGGTCGTGACGGCCGCGTCGGTTTCCTTTCCAGCGGCCTTGGCACTGTCTTGGGAGGTGGTTTGGGCGCAGGTACTTTTGAAGGATGCACAGAATATCTTGGGCGAGGTGCGGAGCTCTGTGGGGGCTCCCGTCTTGGATTGGTGGCGGGGGTGCTCGGGCGTGTCGGCCTTGGTACTATCGCGCCCTTTTCAGGCCGCGGCACGATCGGCGGCTTTGCAGCTGAGGCCCGCCTCCGCCCCGGCGCCGCAGAAGCCGTCCCACCAGCTGTCGCTTCGGGTACACCTTGTGCCACCGCCGCAGTCGTCGAAGCTACACCCGCCTCTGCTGCCATCAACGTGGTTGCGGCTGATGATACAACGACTTGTGTGTGAGCCGCTACAGCACTTGGTTCTGACCCCGCCCCAGAATCCACGGCGGGCAGTACAGCGCCGAACTTCGGGTTGCCGGCGGGTGGATACTCGAAGGACGACTTTTCGTGTGGTGTCGTGGGAAGAGGGCCTGGGAGCGACGCGGAAGCGGGCCTGACAACGGCCAAAGGCGCTGCCGCAGAAGTTCCGCGTGGTGGAGGCAGCAACGGGGAGATGGCGGGCGGCCCTCGGCCGCCGGCTCCGCCAGGCACCTGAGACGAACCCGCCGAGGCCGACACTACCACCGGGGGCGACGAATGGTTCGAAGATGCGGTTGGTGCTAGTAGTGTCAACGCTTCCGCTCTTCCCATCGCTTTTGGCAGTCCCACAGACAATGAAGAATCGGCAGCATGTGTCAGAGCCACCGGCGTGGCAGCACGCGAGGCTTTTGGCAATAGCGCCCTCAGACGCGGCACCTCTGCCTGTTCCGCTGTGCTCGGCCGCTGCACCGAGGTCGAAGACACAGCTGGTGTCGATCCAGTGTGCTGACTCTGCGCCGGCCGAGCGTCACATGCTATCGCCGTCGACAATGGCGAAGCAAGTAGAGGTCTTCTCGGCGACGTCGCTGGCCTTGATGCGGGGACGGCTGAGGCCGCCGTCTCGGACGCTGTCGCAGCCCCTGTAGCTGGAGTACGCTTAAATACGCCGGCCATCGTCGAACCTGCTGCATGACTCACTGGCGATCTCCCCGCGGGGCGCCTTGAAGCACTTGTGGGGATTGGAGTCGATGCATCGCCACCAGCTGCTGCGGACGCCAGCACCAAGCCGCCATTCGATGCCGGCGCCTTCGAACGCTCTTGAGGCACAACCAGAGGCGGTTTTGCTACTGCTTGCGGCCTGCGCGCCATGGCTGAAGCGGGGGCTGAACGAGGCAGTCGAGCTGCTGACGCCGCTTTTTTCTGTGTGCTTGCGCTTGCCGCACCGCCTTTACCTGTCGTAGACCCATCCACCAGTGCTGCGCTGGCGGCCGCGAGCACGGCACGCGCCCGCGCGTTGTCAAACGCCTCGACAGCTACACGTGCGCCTGGCACCCTGCTTGGGCCCGGACGACCGGAGCCAGGCCGAGGGGTACTCTCAGCTACTGTACCTCCAGAAGCCGCGGCAGCTGCAAGTGACGGACGTGCAGCCGTCGGTGGCAGCATTGCCGCCGTCACTGGTGCAGGCGATCCATGCGTGCTGGGCGTAGGAGGGTGGTCAGAAACAGCTGCCGCTGCCATGGGGGCAAGCACGACAACACGGCGAAGCGCCGCCGGCTTGAGCATCAGGTTGAACTTAACGAGGGCGGCCTTGGAGTTAGGCTCCTTCTCCACCATGAGCAGCATATCGGCAACTCGCTGGGCGGCAGGTGCATCGCGTGACGCCATCATCCGCCCCACCTGGACCATCTTCTCTCCTTCGTCGACGACAGGGACCTTGGCGGCCGCGTTCAGCATCTTGTTCTCCACCACCACGGTCTGTGGCCAGAGGGTCTTCCCGTCAGGTGCCGTCGGCCACCACGGACGCGTCTTGCGCATCTTGGCAATGGAAGATTTGCCACGCACCGCAGTGGTCATCGAGCTAACGGCGTCCCGCATGTCCGTGAGCGGCTTGGTGGACGCCAGCAGAAAGTCCATGACCACCACTCTCGAGTCCGCGCTGGGGATGACAGCAACTGGTGGATGCTCCGTGTTGGGACAACTCTTCACCGACTGGCGATTGCGGCCACAGGTCGGCATCGCCGTCAACGCGTCTGTCGCCTTGTCGATGCTGTTCGGCTTGGCGTCTTCACCACCGCTCACGTCAACCGCGGGGTCTTCGGCCGCAACAGCTTCACCTGAGACCGCCGGCGTCGGTGCCCTAGCAGCCGCAGGCAAAGCGGGTGTCGCTGCTGCTGCAGATCCCGAGCCACCCACCGACTTTCCGGAAGAAGACGGGGCAGCGGCGGGTGGACTCCTGCTTGCTCGAGCAGCAATGGCCGTTTACAAATTCGTTTCCAACGTCGAATCACTTGGCGCAGCTGCTTGAGACGGAGGCGCAGAAACCGTAAGGGTGGAAGCGCCCACCGACGGGGAAGCACCTTTGCGAGCTGACGGCTTGTATCGGGCGTGTTCCATCACGCTGGCACGCTTGGGCTCCGAAGTTGCCGCTGCTCCCCGGCGTTGCACATGTGGGGGTTGTCAGGGGCGCGGTCCAGCCAGGGAGCATGCTGTCTGCGCTCTCAATGTAGCGGTACACCAAGTAGAGGACTCGTCTTGCGGGGCTGTCCAACACGACCTTATCCTGAAAGATCGGCACCCAAAACATCTTGCCCACGGTTTCATAGCCAGAAAGGTGAAGGTAGAAGTTGACGGTCGGGGTGGCAGCCGCAAATTGCTCGACGAGGTCCAGCAAGACCTCGATCTTGCTCAGCGTCCCGTCTGTGATGCGCTGCCCCCCGAGCAGCCGAAAAAGGTGCGTGCGGATCTTTTCCGCAGTGGAACGCACCGCGGGGGACACCATGCCTCCTCCCGGCCGTGTCGACGATCGTGCGCGTGCTTGGTAGGTTGGTGCTCAGCAGGGTAAAGCGGGCATGGGCAAATGTTGGGGACGGGGTTGGGAGGAGAATGGAGAATGTTGAGGAAGGGGATGGGAAGGGAAGGGGAAAGGGAGTCGTGTACCTACCTCAAGGTCAGCAAAGGTGGGGATGCGTTGTGCGGCAGGTAGTCGACGGGGCCACGACTGACCAGGCGGCCGAACGCGAAGCCGGCGTGGACGAGGCCGAGGTGGGATGCGGACAGGGGGACGCCGAGGCTTCCAAAGCGGGAGGGCGGCGAACCGTGCAGGGCGCGCAAAAGCAGGGGACGCGCAGGTGCCGCCCTGCAGGGCCAGCAACGCGCCCGGTATGCAGGGATTGCGGGGCGTCGAGAACGAAGCAGGGACACGAGACGTGTATGGTTATATGGCCCGCTGTAAAGCTCTCGGACGGAGATGTGCGGCAGGGGGGCGACAAAATTTGGGGTGATTTTGAGCTGATGCGGGGCAATTTTCTGAGCCTCCCAGGGGCCGCCACAAGCGCCTCTGAGAGCGTTGATGGGGGCCTACGATTGGTGGATACGTCGGCACGTCTCAGATCGGCACGGGACGTGACATGCCGAGGGTCGAATACGGCCTGGAAACGAGGCCAATGGAGCCCGTATAGACTGGTGAAGACGCCATGCCGTCAGGTCGCGAGTATTCCTACGCCGTCGACGGGCACCCCGTCGCGGGCGTCCAAGGAGAAGAGCGCGATGTAGCCGCCGACTTGGCGGCCGACACCCGGGAGCGCCGCAGCGCGTCCGCGACGGCCGCCCACGGCTCAGAGCGCAGGGCAGTGAGCCACGCAGCACCTTCAGCGGCGGCAAGCGCGGTGGTGGTGCCCACAATGTAGCGGGTGCGGTAGCCAAAAGCAGCGTCGCGGGGGTGCGCCTCGGTCGCCCCCGCCGCGAGCGCCTCGACTGACGGAAAAGCATAGTGGGACACCCCCCCCCACGCCCCCAGCCGCACCCCGTACGTTGACGACAGCGCTCGGCGCATGTGCGCTGCTCGCCCCTCAGCCGACGCACAGGCGATGGGTGCAGTAACGACCTGCCGTCTCGGATGGCCGCGTCATCTTCATCACCTGCCCCGCCGTCAGACCGTAGTACCGTGCGACCGCGTCCTTTTTCTGCACCCGCGGCAGCTGGCTGTCCTTGAGCTTGTACCGCGCCAGCAGCGCCCGCTTTTCCTCGTCATTAAGTACCTCGTGCTGAGGGACGAGCACGTGTTTGGTGATGTTGATCAGCAGCTCGTTTTCGAAGAAGAGCTCGAGCCGCACCGCCGGCTCCATCTCCCAGTGCGGTCGCAAGCACGGCTTGAGGCAGCCGGTCGGCCCGCATAGCCGACACGCGGCTGGTCTCGATGCGCCGTCGCTCGCGCTTCTCAGTGACCGCCGCCAAGTCGAGGTGAGGGCGCTTGCGAGGAGATGGCCGCAGCTCTGAACGCGACGCCACCGCCGCCGCCGACGACAACTCGCGTAGCACAGCTTCCGCGGGGGCAGCGGCGATGGCGGCCACGGATGCGGCAACAGGCATGCCACCAAACGCAACAGCCCCCCGGGTGGTTGGCCGACAGACGGCGCTCCCCTCCCAAACTACTACTAACAGCGTCGCCACCGCTGGTGGAGCTGCGTGTCCACGAGGCAAGGGCACCAACAGTGGCGACAACGTACGGACCTCATCAGAGGTCAGGGTCGACGGTCAAGCCACCAGAGTCGAGCGGAAAAGTAAAGACCCGGTTGTGCACCTGTAAGATGACGTAAGCGTGGAGTTCCTTGAAGCTGCTCACCAGTCCTTGCTCGTGGCGACCCAGTTGCTGCATGGCGCAACGCGCAACGTCCCCCACCGTCAGCTGCTTCTCGCTGCGGAACGAGTCAGCCCGCAACCATTCCTCCATGGTTTCTGAGAGTGCATAAGATGCCGTCAAAGGAAGACCACATACCTTCTCGACGGGAATGAAGACGTCCCGGCCGTCCATCTTGAGATAGTCACGCATGGCCGTCAACACACCCCGACCTTGACTCTCCTTCCAGGTGTCCCAGTCAATGCATGACACAGGCACGGCCTTGAGCTCCATCAGAAACCCGCTCCCCACCGCATCGTTGCGGATCAGCAGGTCGCACCGCAGCCGCTGGCCACCGTAGAGCACAATCTCCTCGGCCGTCTCTTGGATGTCCTGACGGCCGGTCGACTCCCGCCAGGACTGCACCCACTTGAGGATGGCGTTCTGCAACCCGATCTCAGCCACTCGCATGGTTCTCGCCTCCAGCACCGGTGACGTCACGACCCGCTGGAAGAACCCAGCGACCGTCTTGGGGTCAGGCCCGCCAGGTTGCACAAGGGACAGGATATCATCCCGCATGGCGCCCAGCGCATTCTGCAGAGGACGGCCAGCAGCCTGCGCAACGAGGTTCCCAGGCCTGACGGCGTAAAAGAGGCGGGTCACACCGTCGACGCCCTTCTCGTGCTTCCTTCCGCATGTCAAAAGACCATAATACACCAGAAAAAGCCGGACACGGTCGATCCCGCGCGCACCGCACGGGGCTACGTCGCTCGTGAAGAGATCAGCCGACCGAAACGGCGCCATCACGAGCGCGGTGGGCACCGACGCGTCAGCGGCCACCAGGTCCTCGTAGGTGAACGGCAGCGCGGACAGAGCGTGCTTGACCAGAAATTGCACCGCGCTTTGGCTGGCCTCAACGTTGACGTTGGCCATGAGCTCGTTGAGGACCGGCACATTGTCAGCCCGCACAGCCGACAAGAAGCGCTCGCGGAAGAAACGGTCGTGCTGGATGTTGGCCAGCTGAGTCACGCATAGGTAGGGCTGAAAGAGTGCGCCACTGCTGTCGGAGTAGAAAGAGAGACCGTTGTAGTACCTCGCGATCACCTTGTACACCAGGTCCCTGTCGTTGATACTGAGCCCCGGCAAGCGCGCAATCAAAGCCTTCACCGTGGCACCAGAGAAGCGGAAGACGGAGCTAAACATAGGGTGGGTGGTCAGGTAGTCGCCAATGTTGAAGACCGACGCGTCCGCCAGCGCCAACGGGGTCAAGCCCGTCGTAAAGCTGCGAAAGCCAAGGAGTTTGAAGCGAGAGGCGTTGTCAGACAAGTCCTTAAAGACGGAGTATAACCGCCTGAGAGGCAGGAGTTTCTCCTCGTCCGCGTCGCCGCGCCTGGAATCCGAGCGCAGCTCCCTAAGGTACTGCGCCGGTTTGGAGAACATGATGGCGTTTGGAAGGCGGTCGTACTCGTCCACGACGATGAAGAGCTTTCTGGTCTCCGTCTGGGCGCCCACAGCGCGCGCAAGGTTGACAAGGGTGATCGTGCACAAGTCGCTGATATCAAAATCGAGGTCGTAGTCCTTACGGAACGCCGCGCAGCATTCGTTGACCTGCACGTCAAATTGCGCCAGCTCCATGCGTACGCCCCGGCCCTCCACAGCCATGATACTCAGCGGCAGGTGCAGCACGTGGTAGGTGTTGGCCGACGGCGTTGGGTGCGCGCCAATGTAGAGCCCATCAAATAGTTCCATAAAAGTGTCCGTCTGGGCCACGTCGTAGTAGCACATCAGGACTGAGCATAGCATCGTCTTGCCCGTGCGCGGTTCACCAATGACCACGGTGTTAGGGAACGACTGCCGGGATTCCTCCAGCTCCGCGATGACACGCGTCGTGTCAACAAAGATGCCGTCGGAAGCGCGCAGCCGCGGAAAGTCAGGGATGACGATGTAGTTGCTACCAGTCACACCGTCGGCAGGCAACCGCACGCTGCTCATGGACGCCGGCGGCAACACACGTTTCACGACCACGTGCCGCTTCACATCAACGACATGGCAACGGCACGAGGACGAGGCGGAGCCGGCAGCTCCCGGTTGCCACATTCTGGGGTCGAGTCCAGCAAATTTGTCGCCCGGCGGCGGTAGGCCGTGAAATCCGCACGTCATGGCGGGGGGGGGGACGGTAGCGGCAACGGAGAGACAACAGCGGCACCGGGGAGGCGGCGGCGACAATGGGGAGGCGGCGGCGACAATGGGGAGGTGGCGGCGACAATGGGGAGGCGGCGGCGACAATGGGGAGGCGGCGGCGACAATGGGGAGGCGGCGGCGACAATGGGGA
>ENA-ORXC01000877-ORXC01000877.1-marine-metagenome-genome-assembly--contig:-NODE-877-length-19354-cov-5.171500_pt1 | contig 19354 bp, 22 predicted proteins | sample MGYA00237865_ERZ511478 | MGnify/ENA metagenome assembly ERZ511478 | reverse complement strand
AAGCGTCTGAGGACATAAAGTTTTTGAAATCAAAATTCAACCAATTTCATCTACTCCACAACTTTTTGTGTTGATCCGTTTTAAAAGCTTAAGGATTTGTTACTTACTATAAAAAGATTTCGCGAAAGCGGAATTATTTCAATGTAAGAGGTGTTTTTGCAATTATTTCATAGGGTATTTTACCTTGTTCAAATATTTTAGCCGAAAGAGTGCCTTCTAGTGTGATATTTTTTCCAACTACCTCAATCCAGCTTCCTTCTCTGAGACCTATAACGGGAACCGTATTATAAGCATGATATTCTTTTATTCTAGTCTCTCTAGTTTCTCCCATGTGAGTGGAGCCTTTGTCTGGATCTACATAATGAGGATTGATATTAAAAGGTACCATTCCCAGCGTTTTGAAACTAGGCGGATAGCTTATGGGCATGTCATTTGTAGTTTGCATAGTAAGTCCGCATATATTACTTCCAGCACTAGTTCCTAAATATGGAGTGCCCCTTAGTAATGTCTCTCTAAGTGGTTGCATGACTTTGTTTTTATAAAGTTGATGTACTAAAACAAAAGTATTTCCTCCACCAGTAAAAATTCCCTGGGCAACCTTTACAGCTTCTGTAGCGTCTTTATAGGTGTGGAGCCCTGTTACTTTTTTATTAATTTTAGAAAAAGCGTGTTGGGCAATAGCGGTATAGTCATCATGCGTGATACCTCCTGGGCGGGCATAAGGTATAAATAGAATCTCTTTTACATCTTTATAGAACGATTCAAGCGTAGGAAGTAAATATTCGAGATAACCACTACCGTGTATGGTAGAAGTGCTTGCGATAATTAGATTTTTTGCCAAGTTTTTTTGAAGTTTAATTTGTAAAAATCACTTTGTGATACAAACATTTATAATGAAAACAAAGATAATTAGTTTTTTAATTAACAAAAGTTTACAGGGTCTTTATACATTATATAGAAGTACTAGCATATTTTTACGTGTTACAGGCAAACCCTTAAAACCAAATCTATGAATAAGTTATTACTACCATTACTTCTATGTATTACCATGAGCTCTCTTGCTCAAACAGATGTGATACTTAAAGGACAAATTCAAAATGATCTGAGTGATAAAGATTTTATCAGTGTGATTAACCTCTCCTTAAATAAAGGTACTATTACAGCAAGTGACGGTAGTTTTGAAATACAAGCTCAAGAAAATGATATCATAGATATTAGTGCATTACAATATAAAAATAGTAAGCTTATCGTTACGAAAGAAATGATCAAGCGTGGTTTGCTGTTAGTGAAACTTGAGGAAGACACGATTATTCTTCCAGAGATTACAATTTCAAATTCAGACCTTTCTGGAAATCTCAATGAAGATGTAGGCACTATAAAGACAGATAAGTTGCAAGGTGTAAATTATCTAAGTAATACCCGTCGTGTTCCTACACCATCAGAAAGGAGGCTCTATACTGCTACTACGCGTGGTGAGAATATGGTTGAAGATCGTACAGATTTGAGATTTGACATCCCGCTTACGGCCGTTTTTAATGCTGTCTCTGGAAGAACAAAAAAAATAAAAACATTAATTGATAAACAACGAGCTCTTGAGCAAGTGGTTGCTTTAGAAAATAAGTTTGCACCACACTTCTTTACAGATGCACTAGAGATTGAGATTTCTAAAATTGAAGATTTTTTATTTTATGCGCAAGCGGTTGATGAGACTATTTACAATCATCAAGATCACAATGATCTAGAACTTGTAGAAGCATTAGTTAAAGAAGCTGTTGCTTATAAAGCGCTGAGTAAACAATCTATTATAGAGAAAGAATAGTACATAAGGATCATTGTTATTTTAAGGATACTCCTTCGTATTATGATTTTTTTAATGAGCTCTTGGTTAACTATAAATCGATCAAGAGCTTGTTAATAGTAGTAGCGAGTCAATTGCTAAGTGGAAGATCACAAGCGGCTAATTAAAAATCAAGAGTAAAACTTAACATAGTTACATGAAGGGATTACTGCTTTTTATGACGTTCTGGGTTATTACGGTATCTCATATAGCAGCACAAGAAACAATCACTCTTGTAGGGGCGGTGCTCAATGATACGATAGAAGTAAGTGCGCTTAATATCGTAAATCTTACACTTAGAAAAGGTGCGATAACTAATAACAATGGAGTTTTTGAGATTCCTGTGCGCCTCCAGGATACATTAAACATAAGCGCAGTGCAATATGAAAGTAAGCAGCTCATAATCACTCCCGTTATTTACAATAGAAAAAAAATTTCTTTTTACTTACAACCTAAGGTAAATGAGCTAGACGAGGTTGTAGTGAGTAATATATCACTCACTGGTGATCTCACTAAAGATTTGAATACAGTCCCTTTAGAGGTTTTTATAGATCCCAAAGACTTAGGGATACCTGTGAATGCCCGGCCCACAATGACTGCAGAAGAGCGTAGATTTTATGGAGCAACAGGAGGAGCTGGCCCACTGGGATCGCTTATTAATGCAATAAGTGGCCGTACAAAAATGCTTAAAAAACAGCTGGAGATTTCAAAATTTAGAGCCTTAGTGGAGAAAAACAAAGATTCTTTTAATGATAGTATTTATATAAAATCACTTGATATTCCTGATGAGCTTATTTTAGACTTTGTGTACTATGTTTTTGAAGATGAGCGAGCAGAAACAATAGCAAATGAAGAGAATAGTTTAGGCCTACTAGAGTTTATGCTCATAAAATCTCCTGTATATTTAAAATTGAAAGCTGCCGAGGGCACCTTGCCTAAAGATAATAATGAAGATGATTAGACTGCTGCTACTTGCACTATTAGGTATGAGTGCGCTCACCGCTGTGAGTCAAGATACAATAATCCTAGAAGGTCAGATTCTTAACGATAGTATTGATAAGGCAAATCTTACCATTGTAAATATCTCGATGCAAAGAGGGACAATAACTACTAGAAGTGGACAATTTTCCATTGAAGCCCGTCGTAATGATACAATAAACATAAGTGCAGTGCAGTATGAGTCAAGGCAATTTATAGTCAATGAAACTATGTTTAAACGTGGTAAGATCTCATTGTACTTAATCCCCAAAGTTACAACGTTAGACCAAGTAAACATTAGTAATATTAATCTCACTGGCGATATTAGAAAAGATATAGGTAGCACTACTTATGAGCGTAAAATTACACCTACAGATCTAGGGATTCCTGAAAATACAGCGCCACCTCGCACAGTAGAGGAGCGGCGTTACCATACAGCTGTTTCTAGTGCAGGTGGCTTCCCTCTTGATGGACTGATTAACTCCATCACGGGTAGATTAAAAATGCTCAAAAAGCATATAGAAGTTTCTCGTTTTGAAAAACTAGTACAAGAAAGTCGCTATCAATTTTCAGATAGTATTTATATGAATGAACTTAATATTGAAAAGGAATACATAGAGGACTTTGTGTACTATATTTTTGAGGATCCAGAGGCAAAAGAACTTGTAGATGCAAATAATGCGTTAGGTTTGCTTGACTTTATGATAAAAAAATCTGCAGTATATAAATCATTAATGAACCAAGAATGAGCTATGGCATATTTATTGAAAATGATAAAGCACGCTTTCGCGAAAGCGTAACAAACCCATGTAATTTTACTATGAAGAACATTATTTTATTACTCCTTGTAGCACCATTAATGATGGCGGTGTCAATTCATAAATACTATTTGAGTGTTACAGACCTTAATTATAACGCAGAGGCTCAATCTATACAGATTGTAACACGAATATTTTATGATGATCTAGAGGCGGTGATTCAAGAGCGCTACGATACAGACATAATTGTAGATGCCACTTCAGACCAGAAAGCGCTTGATAATTACCTTATAAAATATTTTCAAAAAAAGATGCTCATAACTATTAACGGTGAGCAGCGCGCACTACGTTTTGTAGGTAAAAAATATGAAGATGATTTTGTAGTTTGTTACATTGAAGTACCAGATGTAAAAGCAATAAAGACATTTGAAATAGAGAGCACGGTCCTTATGGATGTATTTCCAGATCAAAAAAATATGGTTCATACCACCATAGGAGAGAGAAAGAAAAGTTTTTTACTCACAAGAGCAAATGCTAAAGGCTTGTTAAACTTTACCAAATAAAGCCTTAATACCTTCATTGTTTGGCTATTTTTAAGCGCTAAAACAAATTCAACAAACTTATGATTCGTTACACGTATATGCTGCTCGCGGCATTTTTACTTCTAGGGACAAGTACTTATGCTCAAGAAGAACAAACACAAGAGCGTCCTATGGGGCACGAAAACACAAACAAGTTTAGACAGCTTTACAATGAGATGTCTACTCCTAATGAGTATAGAACCGCTTCTGGTGCGCCTGGTCATGCGTATTACCAGAACACTGCAGACTATAAAATGTCTATCAATCTTAACGATGATACACAAATTATCCAAGGTAGTGAGACGATTACTTACACAAACAACTCACCAGATAATCTAGAGTACTTATGGGTACAACTAGACCAGAATGTGAGAGAAAAAAATTCTCCAGCAAAGGAGAAAAATGGTGAAGGAGTAGGAGCTGTATCACAACCAGGATCTTTTGTAGGTTCTTTTATGAAAAGTGAGCCTTTTGACGGAGGATTTAAAATCCAAGAAGTAAAAGCAAACGGTCGTGACTTAAAGCACACTATTAACTGGACCATGATGCGTATCGATATGCCACAACCACTCAAGGCTGGCGAAACTTATACGTTTTCAATTAAATGGAGTTACTTGATTCCTGAGCACACAGTAGATCGTGCTCGCTCTGGATACGAAACCTATGCAGATGGTAATAAAGGTTACATCATTGCTCAATTCTTCCCAAGAATGGCAGTGTATAATGATGTAGAAGGATGGCAAAACTACCAGTTCTGGGGTAATGGAGAATTTGCATTACCATTTGGTGATTATGAAGTAGATATTACGGTTCCTAAAGATCACTTACTTGACGGTACTGGTGAGATTACAAACTTAAAAGATGTATACAGCAAAGAAGAGATGAAGCGATGGGAGCAGGCAAAGAAGTCTTATGACAAGCCTGTAATCATACGCACACAAGCAGAGGCAGAGACGCTTGCTGCAGGAAATGTAAAAGCAACACAAACATGGAAGCTTAAAGCAGAGAATGTACGTGATTTTGCATTTACATCATCTCGTCGTTATATAATGGATGCCCAGGCAGTAAAATTTCCAGAGCGTGATGTGATGGCAATTTCTATCTACCCTCCAGAAGGAAACCCGTTGTGGGAAGAATATTCTACAAAAGCGATTGTACAAACACTTGATACGTATTCAAAATATACATTTAACTATCCTTACCCTAAGGCGATTTCTGTACACGCAAAGGGACAAGGAATGGAGTACCCTATGATTTGCTGGAACTATGGACGTCCTAACGAGGATGGAACCTATAGTGACCGTACAAAATTTGGTATGATCTCTGTAATTATACACGAGGTAGGTCACAACTATTTCCCTATGATTGTAAATAGTGATGAACGCCAGTGGGGATGGATGGATGAAGGTCTAGATACCTTTATGCAATTCCTTACAGAACAAGAATTTGGACAGAACTTCCCAGATGCAATTAAAGGAAATGACGCATACCCATCTAGACGTGGTGCGCCATCTAAGATTGTAGGCTACATGAAAGGAGATCAGCAATACATTGCACCTATTATGTCTAACCCAGAAAACGCTTTTAACTTAGGAGCAAATGCTTACGGTAAGCCAGCAACAGCATTAAATATACTTCGTGAGACAGTAATGGGTCATGAGCTTTTTGATCATGCCTTTAAAACGTATGCACAACGATGGATGTTTAAACACCCAAGTCCAGAAGATTTTTTCCGTACTATGGAAGATGCATCTGCGGTAGATCTTGACTGGTTCTGGAGAGGATGGTTTTACAGCACAGAGTTTGTAGACATAGGTTTAAAAGAAGTAAAGCAATATTATGTTACAGATAATGTAACAGAAGAAGGTAAGCAGCTACTAGCTCGTTATGGAGTGACAGATCCTAGCACTATAGAAGCAATTTATGTAGTAGATGAGGATAGCCCAGAGTTTACAGAAGATATGAGAGGTAGAGATATATTAGAATCTTCTACAACTCTTAAAGAATATCTTATGGATAACTTTACTCCAGAGGAGCGTGCAAAAATCAACACACCTAAGTTCTTATACAAAGTGGTGTTTGAAAAGCCAGGAGGAATCCCAATGCCTATTATCGTAGAGTATGAGTATGCAGATGGGACTAAAAAGAAAGTAACGTATCCAGCTCAAGTTTGGAGAAAAAACGATGCAGAGGTTAGTAAAGCAATTGCATCAGACAAGGAAATCGTTAAGATTACTGTAGATCCAGATCTTGAAACAGCAGATATTGATACTGACAACAACAGCTGGCCAAAAGCTAAAAAGCTAGGTGAATTTGATACTTTTAAGAATCAAAATAAAGGATAATACTAGTTTCGCTTTCGCGAAAAAGTTAAAAACTGCTTCTCCATCGAGAAGCAGTTTTTTTTTGCTTTTATTTTATTAATTGGAAATAATGAAACTTGGTTCACTCAAAACCAAGCGCATCACTTGCCGAAATTAATCGCTGTAGCGCATCTATTTTGTCATGAATTTTTTTAAAGAATACATGTTGCTCTCGTTCTCCTGCGGTATTTAAAAATTTACTTTGTTGCAACTGCTCAATAATATAAGTATGCGCCTGCTCGCAGGTTTGAACATCAGAAGTTTCAAAGTAGCTTAGAAACGTAAAGGGTACATAAAATGCCTTCTTATAAGGTGTATCTATGAAAACGGTATTATTCATTAATAACAATTCGTTGTGATAGATATTGAGATCACCGTCTTTATTGTTTACATCTGCTGCAATACTTTGGAGTAATTCAGATAGCTGTTTACACAATGAAGTGGCTGTTTCTGGAGTTAGCATGCCTGCTTGATAATAGAATAATATTTGTTTGAGGGTACTATTAAAAGTAGTCGTGTCCCATATTTCCGTTTTAGGAATACCAGTATATAAGTTACCAAGTTTCTTGGCGGCTTCAATCACAGATAGCGGAATTTTATAAGCCTCAAAGGAGACCGGTTTGTCTGAAGAAGATAGCAAACGAAGCCAGACATATATTTTAAAACGAGTGAGTAGATTTCCCGAAAGGGTATGAAAAATAGGAATATCCTTTGCCGAATAATAAAGAGTAACATTCTTTAAAGCAGTTAAGGAAGCCACAGAAATGGAAGATGTATTAAAATAGTTTTCTAAGTCTGCCGCTGTTTTTATTTGTTGCGTTTTTCTCATAGCAACAATATTGTTAAGTCCATCCTCTTTAAGAACATCTAGCGAGCAATTAAAGTAAGAAGCAAGTTGTACACTCTCCTCTAGAGAGAGCTTGCTTTTACCACTGGTTCTTCTGTGTGCAGCGTCGTAACTTATATCGAGCGCAGTGGCAATGGCATCATTTATAGAACTTCCAGCAGGAAGGGATGAAGTGATAAGGTGAATGAGTTTAACTTGCATGATTTGTGATTTTCACAAAAATATAATGATAATTATGCAATCACTACCATTATTGATGCGAAAAGTACAATAATTTTACAGCAGTAATCAAAACATACTACTATGAAAATATTTGTAAAGGGAAGCGTTATTGTTTTATTATCTATGATGATGAGTTGTGCATCATATACACCTAGAATGATTAATAAAGCAAAGCATAAGATAGATGCAGCATCTATTACTTCATTAAACGGCACTTATGATATGAAAGTCTTGCAGCGATATGATCGTAAGGGAGAAACTCAGGAACCTTATGAAAGCGGCTATTATAAAGCTTTTAGACAGCTGGATGTAGATGATAAGGAATATGATAGTTTATCTAATTATGCGATTACCTTAAAACTAGTAAATGATAAGACCTTAAAGGCAATTCTTTTAAAAGATGGCAATCCAGTGGATACTACAGAGATTGTGGGTACATTAAAGGGTAATGGCTTATTTCATTTTAAAGGAGAAAATCTTGACTGCACTGGCATTCCCTATATATTAGGCGGATGCACAGCTAGCAAAACACGCATAGGACTTACAGAAGACGGTGATCTTCTTGTAAATTATGCATATTCCTCAGAAGTTGCATTGTTGTTAATTTTTGGAGCAGGGATGGCATATAATACGGTACACAGTTTTTCTAGAATCAGATAATGTATTGTTATGAACCTAGTAAAAATCATATACACCACAGCGGTAATTCTTGTGATTACCATGGGTACAAGTAATGCGCAAGTTTCTTTACCAGAAGAGGGAAGTCTAGGTGCCCATATAAGCCTCTCGATAGGTGCTTACGTCCCTGTATCTAGTCTTAAGAAAGTGATAAATACAAGTTCTTATCTCAGCATTACAGGAGGAATAAAGCTTGATGATACATGGCGTTTAGACCCATCACTCACACTATTTTTTCCTCAATCTAATGAGCGTGTTTCTATAATCACGAGTGACAGCGTGGTAATGGGACGTGTAAACACATTAAGCGGTCATCTAGGAGCTTCTATAAATCGCGTTAAAAAGATAGGTAGCCGCACGTTTATAGAAGCTCGTTTGGGAACTGGTTTTAGTTTCTTGCAAACGGATACTATGAAACAAGATGTGGCAGAAGACAGTAACGATAACTTTTATGGAAGTGAGACTATATATTTAAGCGCAGGAATAGGAATCACAGTTTTTGGCTTTGAGCATAGCTTTATAGGGCTAACGATGAATTATTATTTTACACCTTACAATTTATTTTCTCAAAATTTTCAAAGCTCTTTTGGTAATCAAGCGATGAGTATTGGTATTACCTATGGTTTGTAATTGTATGTTGAAGAGAAAGTCTTTAGTTAACATCATCAATTTTGAAATAGATACTAGATTGATGATGTTTAAGTCATTTTTGAGATCTAGTAGCATACGTGTTCATCACTTAGAAACCTTACATTGTATGCAGTCATTCTGCATATCATTGAACAGTTGTAACAGTGCTAGATATTACGGCTATTTCACGCTTTCGCGAAAGCGTACCTACTAGAAGTCACATATAGAGAAGGTAAATATGTAGTTGTTATTGAAGGGTTAGATCAATTTTTCAAAATGATCTTATGCATCCATTGCTTCAATTTTTTCTACAGTTTCTCTAAAGAGACCTAATAGAAATTTTAATTTTCCTGCATCACCAGAAGCACTAAATCTTTGGTTTTCAATTTTTACACCGTACCAGTCATCCTTACTATTCTCATTGAGAATCCATGGAATACTTATCATAGCGAGTGAGGTGTTTGATACATCTATTTCTAGCTCCCATCCAGGATTATCTAGTGTTGTAATCTGGAAAGCTTCACCTTGTTCCCAGTGACCATCGCAATTTCCTTTAAACCAATCTTGTATCCAGTCTATTATCTCCATATTGTGTTTTTATATGTGGTTGTTCTTGTCTAGTTGTGCTGCAATACGTGTGAGTAAATAGGTTTCTCTCACAATAGACATCCCTTGTTTATCACTAGTTAACATGGTATTTTGATTATGATTTATGGCTTCTTGAATGTTTATCCAAACCGCCTTCATACCATTTTTTTTCTCGTATTCTTCTAGGCTAGATTTTCCTAGCGTTTCATTAATGTCGCAGGTGTAACAATAAGAGATCATGTGCTGCACATCATAATCTTGTTTATACCAAGGTCTATATTCTTCATACATCCCGAAGGGTTGTATGTTTTGTATTCCCGTTGCGCCAGTTTCTTCATTGAGTTCTCTCATCATCCCTGCAATCATATCTTCACCTTCATCAAGACCACCTCCTGGAAGACTATAGTCTTCATATCGTTCTGTATACATGAGTAAGATGCGGTTACCTTGTGTGGTAATACTTCTAGTACTTAATCGCTGGATAATGGTTTTATTATCTAGCGTGGTGATATCAGGATGAAAATGGGTTTTTAAGTGTCGCACAAAAAGGATCTCAATGAGCTTGCAAAAATAAGAACTCAATGCTATGCAAAGCGGCTTTTAAGAAGTAAAATACCTAAGAGCTATTGCGCACGTGAAGCAAGGATATATAAACGTCAATAATGATGTTATATAAAGAAAGAGAGGTTTACTTATAACTAAGTAAACCTCTCTTTCTTTACAGTAATAAGTTTGGGCTATACTGCTGCTGATGCTTTCTTATAATATTTTTTGCGTAACCAGAAAGAAACACGAACCAGCAATATCAATGCTGGCACCTCGACTAGCGGACCAATAACTCCTGTAAATGCCTGTCCAGAATTAAGCCCGAACACTGCAATGGCTACTGCAATAGCTAGCTCAAAGTTGTTTCCTGCGGCTGTAAATGCAACAGCTGTTGTTTTATCATAATCTGCTCCCGTTGCTTTGGTTACAAAGAAACCTATGATAAACATGAGTGTGAAGTATATGAGCATTGGGATAGCGATAATAACAACGTCCATCGGTATTTGAACAATGAGTTCCCCTTTAAGTGAGAACATCACAACGATGGTAAAAAGCAATGCAATTAGCGTCAATGGTGATATGGTGGGAATAAAAGTATTCGTGTACCAATGTTCACCTTTTAGTTTGACTAAGATAAGTCGGCTTGCGATACCTAACAAAAAGGGTAGTCCTAAATAAATAGCTACGCTCTCTGCTATGGTTGCAATAGAGATGTCAATAATAGCACCTTCAAAACCAAAATAGGGCGGAAGCACCGTTATAAAAAGCCAAGCATAAAAACTGTATGCAAACACTTGGAACACGCTGTTAAGTGCGACAAGTCCTGCTCCATACTCACTACTTCCCTCAGCGAGGTCATTCCAAACTAGTACCATCGCGATGCATCTCGCAAGACCTATTAAAATAAGCCCAACCATATACTCAGGATAATCTCTCAGAAATGTAATCGCTAGTATAAACATCAGCACTGGACCTACAATCCAGTTAAGTAATAGGGAGATAGAAAGAATCTTTGTGTTTTTAAACACCTTAGGTAATAACGCATAATTAACTTTGGCAAGCGGCGGATACATCATTAATATTAATCCTATCGCGATAGGGATATTTGTAGTCCCGCTATTAAACGAGTTAATTACATCTGGAAAGGAAGGTATAAAGTATCCTAAGCTTATGCCGATAGCCATTGCTACAAAAATCCATAACGTAAGATTTCTGTCTAAAAAGTTTAATTTCTTTGGAGCCATGTTATGCTTTTATTTGAGCGAATACAAATAATAATTCGGTTGCGATTTGTAGACTTCGTTCCTTGTATTTTTCTGCTTGGAGCGCAGTATTATCAAACGCTTTTGGGTCGTCATACGTGATAGGAAAACGCTGGTCTGCTCCCAGAACAAAGGGACAACCTTGATCTGCTTGCGAGCAAGTCATTACGGCTCCAAATGCGCTACTAGGATTAAAATCATCATCGAGTGTTTTTGAAAATCCAATTACAGGATGCTCATTACTTCCATACTTGATACTATACACAGGATTGTTAGATTGTGAGATAATCGCTATTTGAAAACCTGCATCTTCAAGTGTTTGTGCTGCCATAGGGAAAAGCGCTGTGTCTTCTGTACCTCCAGAATAGCAAGACACTTTTGTTATATGAAAGTAACTTGCTATTGCCTGCGCCCATACTTGTGACAGATGACTTCTACGAGAGTTGTGGGTGCAAATAAAATTAAGTCTAATGGCTTCTTTGTTTGAAGCCTTAGCCTGTATATAATCTGCTAGTGGCTGTAAGATTGCTTTGCGTTCCTCAGATATGGATGTGGTAGATAATCCTTTTATAGTCTTCACTATTTCTGGAAATAGCGTGATTGTTTTAGTATCCATTGTGAATAGGGTATTTGATTATTACTAGCAACATCCTCCGCCTGGCTCACAAGAATTTCCTGCTGGCATTTCGGCAAATTGTAACTTGGTTTTCTCCTCAGGAATACCGCAATTATCTTTTGCAAGACAATCTGTTTGCTTGCTTGTGAGTAAGAAGGAAGCGCCATCAAAGTCAAGTCCAAATTTCCCTATCGTTTCTGCTTGATACTCTACTTCAATCTCAAGATCTCCTATGTGTAGCATCTTTTCAGAAAGTTGGATGATATCCAGTAACTTCTCTGGGTGTAACCTGTGGTCATAATCATCTGCATTCCAAAGTTGGAAATTTGCAACTTCTTCATAGCGCACCGTACCTCCACAGTCAATAAAATTCTTAGTGACTTTTCCTACTTCTGTTACGTGAAAGTGATTAGGAACTAGAGAGCCATCTGGCAACTGGAAAGAAATTGTTTTTAACTCCTGTAAAGCTGTTTTAATTTGTGATAGTTTCATAATATTATTTGTTTATCGCGATGAAGCGATTAATTAGATTAATTTTTTTAGCAACAATCTGCGCTACTTGTAAGGTCTTGGTTGAGAAAAGTAGCCATTACATTTTTCATGGCTGCCCAGTTTTCTTTGTCGATACAGTAGCACACACTCGTTCCTTCTACATTCCCTTTAATGAGGCCTAAGTGTTTTAGTTCCTTTAAGTGCTGTGAGATGGTAGGTTGTGCAAGTCCTATTTCGGCAACAAGATCTCCGCATACACAAGAATCTATTTTAAATAAATGCTGAAGAATGGACACTCTAGCCGGATGACCAAAAGCTTTCGCAAAAAGAGAAATCTCATTTTGCTCATCTGTAAACATCTCTGTTTTTGCTAATCCCATGATTGAATTATTTGTTCATTGCAATATTACGATTAATTAAGAGAAGTTTTTTGTTTTTTTTATAGTTCTTGTAAACATCTCCCTAAATCCCTCTTTGCAGAGGGACTTTTATTTTTTTTGTTGGTTGCTCTTTGTGGACATCTCCTTGAATAGAATTATGAAGAAATAGTATTCTTCTCTTTGCGGACATCTCCCTAAACCCTTCTTCGAAGAGGGACTTTTATTTGTTTTGTGGGTTGCTCTTTGTGGACATCTCCCTAAATCCCTCTTCAAAGAGGGACTTTGATCGTTTTCTTATGAGTCATAATTTGTAGGTTACGCTTTCGCGAAAGCGTGATATATTAATGCTTGAATGTTATGAATAATAGCTAGATTTTTAATCCAACTTTCTTGATGGGTTGCAGGTGAAGAATAGATGTTAGTACTTTGAACTTTATAAACGTTTTAAATGTCAAAAGATAATCTCACGGTAATAGCTAAAAAACCATGGCCTACAAAAAAGGCGATGGAGCAGGTGTATGATTTGAAGCTGTGGGGAGCTGGTACTTCTTCGTTTTACTCTGGTGAAGGATCGCATCATCCTGAGATTGTTGTTCCTTATGTGGAGGCAGTAGCGGCATTTCTTAGCTCTTTTGAAGAGCCATTTGTAGTATGTGATCTAGGTTGTGGTGATTTTAATATAGGCAGTAAGCTTGTTCCTTACACACAGAAATATACAGGTGTAGATATTGTCGCGGCGCTCATTGCGCATAATAAAGCTACGTATAAAAATGAACGACTTAATTTTGAATGCCTAGACATTGCTACAGATGCACTTCCTAAGGGCGATTGTGCATTATTGAGACAGGTATTACAACACCTATCTAATCGTGAAATAGCGAGTGTTGTAGATAAATTGGCTTCGTTTAAGTATGTAATTCTCACAGAACATTTGCCTAATGGTGATTTTACACCCAATCAAGATATCATTTCTGGTCAGGGAACTAGATTAAAAAAGAACAGTGGTGTCCAGTTGCTCATGCCGCCTTTTGATATGAAGGTTGTGCGAGAGCAAGAGCTAAGTGTCACCCATCCAAGTGATGGTCAAGGGCAAATTGTTACGACACTTTATAGAATGTTTTAATCCTTAGTCCTAAAGGATTTTCCGCGTGGGGCATTATTTTTTTCAAGTACTATGGGAGAGTGTAGAAAAGCAGCTGCTTTTGAGGAATCTATTACTTTTGATGCGGTGCGCTCCAGCATACTTTTTTCAAAAACATTGAGTACGGTTTGTCTTAACCCTCTTTCTTGCCAGTTTGAGCCAGGCTTGCAGCCTGCTGAGATCGCTCTGGCTAGTGCCAAGGCATCAAGAAGTGCCTGGTTTGCTCCTTGTCCTTTAAAGGGGCTCATGGGGTGTGCAGCGTCGCCTAGCAAGGTGATTGCTCCAGCATTTTGTAAAGTTTTAGGTGTTAACAGTGCTCTGTCATAAGCAGGATAGCCAGAGATTAAAGCTTCTGGAGTCATCGCAAGTATTTGTGGGATAGGGGCATGCCATTGTGTTCTCTTGATGGCTTCCTTTTTAAGTGCTGCAGGACCAGCGGTATTAAGCCCTATTGCTTCTTGCTCTGAGATGGGAAAGCTAAGCTGCCACATGATAGCATCTTTTGCGTAAGGCATCATATAGATGCGTTCGTGACCATTTGCCGTTTGAAAAACCGTCGCTTGATCTAGTAGGGTACTTTCTACATCTCCTAGCTCATCAAGTGAGCAAATACCGAGAATCACCATACAATCTAGATATTGCAAAGGTGATGTTTTCTCATCTATAACGGTATTGCGCACTGCGCTGCGTATACCGTCTGCGCCTACAATGAGATGGGCGTTGGTGGTTTCAATATTTCCATCTACTTGGAATTCTATAGCTACAGTACCATTTTGAGCGCTCGTATGGTCTACATATTGATGTCCCCATTGTATGTGTGGCGAGTCGCCCAGTTGTTCTAATAACGCAAGCCGTAATGATTGCCTAGCGATGTGAATATTTGTGCGCTTCGGGCTTGCGTCATCATCTTCTTCCATCCACTTTCTCATGCCCCATTCTCCTACGACGGTTCCTTCTGGAGTGTGCACGAGATGCCTAGTGGATACAATACCTTCGTCTAGCTCAGTGATCCCAAAAGCTTCGATTGCCTTGCTTGCTTGTTGTAAGGTGAGGCCGTAGCCTTGTGAACGTGCGTCAAAACTTTTATCACGTTCATATAACGTAAACGGAATCCCACGATGTAAGCAGGCCACCGCTAGTGCTACACCGCCTATGCCAGCGCCTATAATTGCCACATGCGGATAATGATCTGTATCTGGCGTAGGTGGAGATGGAGATGGGATGATACCAGAGCCATTGCATGCCGTGCATTTGCTTTGGTGCTTTTTTGGTCGAGTAGGAGCGATGCCTTTTCCATCAGATTCCTCATAACTCGCAACCGCTCGCTGGTAAGCCAAACGTACCTTTTTACGGAGCCGCTGGCTGATGGTTCCTTGCCCATTACATCCAGGGCAGGTGGTCCAACTTTGAGTTGTAAATGATGAGGTGTTCACTCGTTTTGGGTAGTTGTTGCCTATTATGTACCGCAAGATAAGGACTTATTTAACGAAGCAAGGAGGCATTTTTAGCTCCTCACAGATTTCTTTGCAGCTATATGATCATTTTATGAAGAAGTAAGAGGTGGTTTATTACGCTTTCGCGAAAGCGTACTCAATCCCCATAAGCTCTTATGAAATCAATAGGTAATGGTAGAAAACAGTTGGTTATTCCATCACCGAAGAGTCCTTATTTTTCTGGTAATACCACACTATCAGAATAATAGTAATCACTTGAAAAATGATAGAAAAAATAGATCCCTCAAAACCGAAAAGGCCGCCATTAAGCAGGTTATTTTCTGTGATGCTAATTTCTATAAGGTGATACGAATCAATGCCACTCACGTTGAAACCAAACAAGGTCTGAAAAAGGTTCCAGCTCAAATGCAGCGCAATAGGAAACCATAAATTCTTAGTGTACACATAAGAAATTCCTAGCAAAATGCCGGCTAGAAACAAGTTGGCAAGCGCAAATAGATCTACATTAGGATTTCCTGCGTGAAGCAATGAAAATAGCAGCGCCGAAACAATAAGGGCAATGTATTTATTAAAAGAGATTATCAGGTTGCGCAGTACGTAACCACGCAGCAGCGCTTCCTCTAATATTGCAATATTTACAAACGTGAGGATGGCATACAGCAGCTGTGTAGCATCCCAATGGAAGCCTTTAAATTGAATTTCGCCCAGTGATAACATGATAAGATAACCTAGCGCCATGATAGCTGCGCCTATGAGTAGACCAGCGATGATGTCTTTCTTCCTATTTTTTAGCGTAAAACCTAGCTCGATAAATGGTTTTCTATCCACAAATTTTATAAAAATCCATATCACAGTAAGTGTTCCAAGTAAGGAGAATATGGTGCCTACAAATAACTGGAAAGGAGACCTCTGGGTAGGAAGTTCATTATAATCTATGCCAATAACAAAATACCCTATGAGCTGAAATATAGCAACAATAAATAGGTATGGAAGGATAATGGCAAGTACCCTTATCCAGCCTACGTGCTTATTTATGGGAGGTTGAGGTGTGGTGTTTTGGGGCATTTAGTTAGTTGATGGCGTCAGTTATAAGCTTATCATAATGTTTCGCTGTGAGATATTTTATAGAAACGGGTAATGTTGCGGTATGATCAATATCTGAGAATTGAATAGCCTTTGGGTTGATTACAAATTTACTTTCTAGATTTATTATTTATTGGAGATTTACTTATTTAAATATCTATGCCTAAATGTAAGCAGAGATTTGTACTGTTTCTACAGGCTTTGTTGTCGTAGAGAGTTCTTCAATGTTAATTATCTTTCTTATTTCAATCTACAAATGTTTCTCGGATAATATCTTTGCAATGTTGTATTTCAGATCTTGACAATTTGTTAAAAATCTTTAATATTCGAGACTTGTCAATTGTTCTGATTTGGTCAATAGCAATCATTCCTTTTTTTTCGTCATGCTTGACTTTAATTCTTGTAGGATAGTTCTTTAAGTTGGTCGTCATTGGAGCTACCACAATTGTTTTTAAAAATTTGTTAATTTCATTTGGTGAAATAATTACACAGGGTCTTGTTTTTTTAATTTCACTACCAATTGTTGGGTCAAGGTTTACGAGTATGATTGAATACTGTTTTAACTCCATTCTTCAAAATTTTCGTCCTCAAATATATCATTGAATAATAATTGGTCATCATTATTCTCATGCATTTCTTCAAATGCTTTTTCCCAATTTTTTCTTGGACTACTAATTGGCTTAAGGATTATTTGTCCTTTTTCCAAAATCATTTCAACCTTATCTTTTATGTTATATTTTTCCAAAATAGTTTTGCTTAAACGCAGACCTTTGGAATTTCCGATTTTTATAATTGCTGTTTCCATAACTTCATTTTTGTAGTTACAAAGTTATTACAAATAATTTAATTTTCAATTTTTTTTGTATTAGTATGATGATAGCGGTATATTTTCAATATAAACCTACTCAAAACAATTTAAAAAGGCTCTTATGAGCCTTTTTTATACCCTATGAAATATAATATTCTCAATAGTTGCTGTACTCTTATAGAACTTCTCAGCCAAGAAGTTTCTAATCCATCCATCTGTGTGCTTTTGTACTCCAAACTCCTTAACGTGAAGAAGTCTATCGTGCTCTTTTCTAATCGCTTCGTAAAGCTTTAAGGTTTTATCTTTATGCATAGCACAAAGTAAAATAAAGCAATTGAATTAAAAAAGTTGGTGTTTGATCAAAACTATAGAGCATAAAAAAAGACTACCTAAGCAGTCTTAAAATGGATGTACATTCTTGGTTTTACCCGCGACTTTCGACCCATATAAATATAATTATTTTACGCTATTTACAGCTTATCTTTGAAAATCAATAGTGTTAAATCGTTTTAACTAATCGTATTGCTTTGTTTTGTCGATTATATATGGATGCATCTGTTAATTTATTTTTTCTACTCAAATCTGCTACAATTTCATGTTGCCAAAATAAATCTCCGTCATCAAATATAAGCTCACAACTTACATCTTCAAAAAAGGAAATTGATTTGAGTGTTATTGCTACGATAAATTGTTCTTTAGTTAGTTGAGGTTGGTTTTCTTCTAACCAACTATCGTTTTTTAAGTCGAGTAATTTTTTCGCAATGCGACTATTTATTTTATGTTCGTTTTGTGCAATCCAGTGTAGCTTTAAGTTTATTTGATTGACAAATTCTTCTTCACTAGTTGTAATTTCTGTTGGGTCAAAACGTATTTCTACATCCTTGCCAAATATTGAAACCATAGCTGTTCTAGTGATTAAAACTGCTTTTCCAAGACGTGATTCTTCTTTATCTGCCTGAGGAAACTTATCAAAAAAGTCACCGCTAAAACTTACAGACTCAACTTCGTATTCGTCTTTTTCTGTGGTGAAATCTGCTATAGATAACTGAAAATCTCTTGTGTTCTTCAATCTTGAAAATAGTCTCATATTTTTTTGTGTAAGCTGACTTATTTGGTATAAAGATTAAACACCTTTAACTACCAACTACCAACTACCAACTACCAACTACCGTCTACCTCGGCATAAACCTAGATGGATCCTCTTTTTCTTTTCGGATACGTTCTTTTTCAAGGATGCGTAGGCGTTCTTCTTCTGCTGTGATTTCTGGAACTGGTGCTGGTGCTTTTTTCTTTGTGCGAGTTTTAATGCTTTTAGCAGCTGTTTTAGTTTCGCTATTAAGGTCTTTGGGTGTCTTTGTACTTTTTATGGTAGTTATCAAGGAGATTAATAATATGATGGCGAGCACTCCCCAAACAATCCCTATGAGTAGCTCAGAAATAGAGCTGCCTTTTTCCTTTTCTCTTGCGATGGCTTCATACGGATCTGCAGCGATAATGCTGGGGTCATCGCTTAGGTAGTAGATGTTGAGTTCGTTTGTATTAGGTACCGCATTGAGCGTGATTTTACCATTGTAAGACTGTTCATTGAGATCAAATCTGTAATCAAATTTATAAAGCTTGACCACACTTGCCACCGTGGACTCTGTGTATTCATTTGATAAGCTCGCAGTGACCACAGTGTTCTCACGAATCATTTGTTCTAGTTCGCTTATTTTATACTCATCACCACCGTTTATATAGTCTGAAACGCAGGTTTTTGCTAGTACAATAAACAAAATCATAAACACGATTCTGTATAAGAAGGATTTTGATTTTTCAAACATGTTGTAGTGGGTTTGGGGTTGTTTAGGAAGGGTGTCCTACAAACTAATAATGTACCATTTGTCCATTCGTTTGATTAAGTTTATTTTTTCAACCTGATTGGAGTTTTTTCCAAAGATGATTTCAACTTTAGCCCTATCATTTTCAACTTTTGATTGACCTATAATTCTTGCATTTTCAAAACTCTCTACAAACTGATTTCGTATGTCTAAAGGTTGCATTTCGGTTAAGCATATTCCTCGTGAATCACCATCGTTTTCTGCATAGGG
>ENA-ORXC01000874-ORXC01000874.1-marine-metagenome-genome-assembly--contig:-NODE-874-length-19398-cov-52.008799_pt1 | contig 19398 bp, 15 predicted proteins | sample MGYA00237865_ERZ511478 | MGnify/ENA metagenome assembly ERZ511478 | reverse complement strand
AATAAAACAAATGAAAAATGTGTTTCGTGGTGTAAACGAATTTCACCTCTATTCGTATTCCTACTATTCATCTTTGATCTTTCCGCACAAGAAACACCAAACATTACAACTGAGGTTGACACTACTTTTATAAAAATTGGAGAGCAGGTTCAATGGAAGGTTACTGTGGATATCGACTCCACAGATTTTGTAATTTTCCCTGAAGGGCAAACCTTTTCTCCCCTAGAAACTGTAGAGGCTTTTGCTACGGATACCACTAGAAAAAAAGACAGACTTACACTTCAAAAAATATACGCCCTTACCCAGTTTGATTCTGGAGCATACAAATTACCTGCACAAAGAATCGATATTAACGGAGTAGGTTTTATGACAGATTCATCAATGATCAATGTAGCTACTGTACCTGTAGACACCTTGAATCAGAAAATGTATGATATTAAGCCCCTAATCAATGTAGATAAAAGCAATTATGCTCTTTGGAAGTACTTGCTGATTGGTCTGTTGGTATTATTAATTTTGGGCGGACTCCTTTATTGGTTTGTATTCCGAAAAAAGCCACTTACCGAAGAAGAAAAAGTAGCACTTTTACCACCTTATGACAGAGCGTTACTAGAATTGAAACGATTAGAAAATTCTAAATACCTAATACAAGACGAATACAAAGAGTACTATTCTGAATTGACCACCATTGTACGTTCTTACTTAGAGGAAGATGCTCACGTAACCGCAATGGAAAGTACAACCGGACAACTAATTGAAAAATTAGAGCTTTTAAAGGATGCCGGCGAGTTAAATTTAGAAGACGATACTATAAAGCAGTTTCAACAAATACTACAGACGGCAGATTTAGTGAAATTCGCCAAGAACAAACCTTCTACCTCAGTTGCTGAACATGATAGAAAACTGGTTGAACAGATTGTTGAAAAAACACACGAAGCGCTACCAGAACCCACAGAAGAAGAGTTATTAGAACAAGCGGAATACCAAGAAGAACTTGAACGTAAGGCAAAAAAGAAGAAAATTAAAATAGCGGTAATTTCCACTGTTGCCCTAATTTTAATTGGCATTACCATTGCAGGAGTTAAATTCGGATTCGGCTATTTAAAAGACACCGTTTTAGGTCACCCTACCAAAGAACTTTTAGAGGGCGAATGGGTTCGTAGCAGTTATGGTTTTCCACCAATACAGTTAGAGTCTCCGCAAGTTTTGGTACGACAGGAAATAAAATTACCTCCAGAAGCCAAAGCTACCATAGAAGACGTGCAGGCCTTTGAGTACAGAAGTCCTATCGCTCTATTTAACATGGGCACCACTAGTATTACGTTAGCACAAAAAGAAACAGAGCCCGAGTTTGACAAGACCATTGAAAAAATCCTATCCAATTTTGAGGATCAGGGAGCAAAAAACATTATCACCAAGCAAGAAGAGTTTAGTACCATAAGTGGTGTTAAAGGAGTGAAAGTTTTTGGTAGTGGCAATTTTCCAATGCCTGGCTCAGAAGAATTATTAGAAGGAGAATATACAGTACTACTTTTTGGAGGTAAAGGGTTTCAACAATACGTAATTCTTACTTGGCTTAAAGACGACACGTACGCACAAGAAATAGTTGACCGAATCTTAGCATCGGTAGAAGTAAAAACAGAAGCATAAATGTTAGAGAATATATCATTTGCAAATCCTGATTTCTTTTGGCTGTTCTTATTACTGCCATTGGCAATTGTGTGGTATATCTTTAAACAAAAAGAGCAAACCGCATCATTACGTATATCAAGTGTAAAAGGGTTTAGCTACAATAGCATTTTACCAAAATTTAAACCTGCGTTGTTCATTCTACGCTTATTAGCATTGGCTGCAATTATCATAGCTCTGGCAAGACCACAGACAGAAGATATTTCTACCCGCTCTAAAACTACAAAGGGTATAGATATTGTCATGGCAATAGATGTTTCTTCTAGTATGCTGGCAAGAGATTTAAAACCAAACCGACTTTCTGCACTTAAAGACGTCGCGGCAGATTTTATTAAAAATAGACCTAATGACCGTATAGGTATTGTTGCATATGCAGGTGAAGGTTATACCAAAACACCTATAACCACAGATAAAGCTATTGTACTTAACGCGCTTTCAGAAATCTCATACGGACAATTAGATGACGGTACTGCCATTGGTATGGGACTAGCAACTTCTGTAAACCGTTTAAAAGACAGTAAGGCAAAAAGTAAAATCATCATATTATTGACCGATGGGGTAAATAATTCTGGTTTTATAGAACCGCAAACCGCATCTGACCTAGCACTAGAATTTGGTATTAAAACCTACACTATTGGTCTTGGTACAAACGGCAATGCCCTTTCACCTGTTTCATACAATCCTGACGGTTCTTTTAGATTTGGAATGAGACAGGTAGAAATAGACGAAGATTTATTAAAAGATATAGCCAATACAACCGGAGGTAGATATTTTAGAGCTACCGATAACGAGTCTTTAGAAGAAATCTACGATGAGATCAACAAACTAGAAAAAACCGAGGTAGAAGAATTTAAATACTACCGCTATGAAGAAAAATTTAGAATTTGGATATTGTTAGCAGGAGGATTGCTTTTGTTAGAATGGATTTTAAGAAACACGCTTTTTAGAAGCTTTGTATAATATGATACAGTACGACGAAAAAATATATTTTTATTTACTCTTTATCATACCGGTGATAATAGTGCTGTTCCTTTTGTTATTGGTATGGAAAAAAAGAACGCAAAAGAAATTTGCAGATGCTGACCTTTTAAAAAGGCTAACGCCTAACCGTTCCTATAATAAAGGAGGTTTAAAACTGGTCGTTTTCATCCTTGCATTGGCATTACTGATCATAGGTTTGGTCAACCCAAAAATTGGAACAAAATTAGAAACGGTAAAGAGAGAAGGTGTAGATATCGTATTTGCGGTAGATGTTAGTAAAAGTATGCTAGCGGAAGATATTGCGCCTAACAGAATTGAGAAAGCCAAAAGATTGGTTTCTGAAATTATAAATCAATTGGCAAGTGACCGTATAGGCATTATAGCCTACGCCGGTCAAGCATACCCGCAACTACCCATTACAACTGATTACGGCGCAGCAAAAATGTTTTTACAAGGTATGAATACAGACATGCTTACGTCTCAAGGTACCGCTATTGATCAAGCTATTGAATTGGCTACTACATATTATGACGATGTAGAGCAGACCAACCGTGTATTGTTCATTATTTCTGATGGGGAAGACCATTCTGAAGGGTCTACATTAGATGCCGTTGAAGATGCCGTTGATGAAGGCATTATCATTTATACTATTGGTGTAGGTAAGGAAAAAGGAGCGCCAATACCTATCAAAAGAAACGGAATTTTAGAAAGCCTTAAAAAAGATAGCCAAGGTGAAACCGTAATCACAAGATTAAACGAAAGTGTTTTAGCGGATATTGCAAGTGAAGGTAATGGTGAATATATAGATGGCTCTAACACAGATACCGCAGTAGAATATATAAAAGAAGAATTGTTGAAAATGGACAAGAAGGAATTTGAAGCCAAACAATTCGCAGAATATAAAGATCAGTTTCAGTGGTTTATTGGCGGGGCATTGTTGCTTCTCTTTTTAGATATTTTTATCTTGGACCGCAAGACAAGCTGGTTAAAGAAACTCAATTTGTTCAATGAGAAAAGAAATGAATAAAATAAGCACAGTACTATTATTGTTTTTTGTTTGCTTGTCATCTTTTGCTCAAGAGGTTGACGAGAAAGAAAAAGAGAAAGCCCTAAGGTCATCTACAAACTATACATGGGATGCCAATAAGGCATTATCAGAAGATGATTTTATTGCGGCAGAGGTGGATTATAGAAAAGCAATTTCCAAAAGTGCCGATAATAGTGCGGCTCCTTATAATTTAGGGAATGCGTATTACCAAAATGAAACATATTATGAAGCCTTTGGAAGGTTCAAGGAAGCCGGGGAAGCTTCTACCTCTAAAGCAGACAAGCATAAGGCTTACCATAATATGGGTAATGTTTTTATGAAGCGTAAAGATTATGCAAAAGCGGTTGAAGCCTATAAAGAGGCCTTACGCAACGATCCTACCGACGAAGAAACCCGTTACAATTTAGCTTTGGCCAAAGAGCTTTTGAAAAAAGACCAAGACGAGAACAAGCAAGACCAAGACGATAAGGATAAAGACAAAGACGACAAGGACGAAAACAAAGACCAAGATCAAAAGGACGAGGGGGAAAACGAGGATAAAAAAGATGAAGGAGAAGACAGTGACAAGGGAGACGAAGGTGATAAAGATGAAGAGAAAAAAGACGATGGTAAAGATGGTGAAGGTGATAATGAATCTGACCAAAAGAAAAAACCTGAACAAGGAGAAGGAGATAACGAGCAAAATCAACAACAACCTAAACCTAATCAACTCTCTAAGCAGCAGGTAGAGAATTTATTGAGAGCAATGCAAAATGCAGAGAAAAAGGTTCAAGATAAAATAGATGCCAAAAAGGTAAAAGGTGCTAAAATTAAAACCGAAAAAGATTGGTAGACTTTAAATCCATAACAAAACTTGGGTTAGTATTAACCGTTTTTCTATCATCTATATGGATGATGGGCCAAAATAACAGCGGAGTAACTTTTGAAATGAAACTGAGCAAACCAAAGCTTGGCCTAAACGAAAGATTACGTGTTGATTTTGTCATGAACCGTGATGGCGATAATTTTAGTCCGCCAGATTTTAACGGATTCAAAGTAGTTATGGGACCTTCTCAATCTATTAGTTCTTCATGGATCAATGGTGTAAGAAGCTATTCTAAATCATATTCCTATACACTGGCACCGACTGCAAAAGGTAAATTTTCTATAAAACAGGCTTCTATTGTTATTGATGGTGAGACCTATAAATCTCTAGCGCAAGATGTTGTAGTTACTGCAGCCGTTGACAAACCTAGTGATCAAATGACCGCAGATGATGTAGCCGATGAAAATCTACATTTGGTTGCCGAGGTTTCAAAAACGAATCCGTATTTGAACGAAGCTATTACCGTCATTTATAAGCTATATGTGAGTCCAAATATAAGCGTATCCAATTACCAGCCTTTAGATAACCCTACCTATAATAATTTTTGGAGTCAAGATATAAAGGTAAACGGTCTTAGCGCACAAAATGGCACTTATAAAGGAAAGCCTTACAGGTATGCTATCTTAAAACGCGTTGTTCTTTACCCACAAAAATCCGGGAAATTAAATATCGAACCCCTTTCTCTTGATGTTACAGTAGACGTACCCACTGGTAGAAGAGATTTCTTTGGTCAAAAAATGTATGCCCAAACAAACAAAACCGTTTCTGCCGGTAACAGAACGATTAATGTAAAGCCTTTGCCATTAGATAACCAGCCTGCAGATTTTAATGGTGCCGTTGGTAATTTTGATTTTGCAGTAACCACAAGTAAGACGAGCTTGAATGCAACAGAATCTTTGCAAGCTACCGTAGAGGTAAGCGGTAAAGGGAATTTGAAATTATTTAAACTACCGGAACTTGAATTACCAAGCGCATTGGAGGTTTATGAACCTGAATTCACAGAAGGTGTAAGAACCAATTTGGCAGGTATGCAGGGTAAGGTGAGCAATCAATATACCATTGTACCTTCTTTTAGAGGAAAGTACCCAATCTCACCTTTGAGCTTTAGTTATTTTAATCCGTCCACCGGAAAATATACCACGTTAACATCCGATGAAATCGTTATTAATGTCTTAGAAGGTCCGTTAAACGCATCATCCAGTACCAATGTAAGTTCCAATAGCAACAAACAAGCTGTGGTAAGTAGTGGCAATGAATTCAACTTTATAAAATTAAAACCTAATTTAACAGGTAAAACAATTTCATATTTCTTTGGCTCAACATCCTTTTATATATGGCTATTATGCCCTTTACTTCTTATTCCTATAGCAATAATCTTTAGAAAGAAAAGAGATGCCATTGCAGGTGATGTAGTAGGCAATAAAATTAGAAAGGCAAACAAGCTTGCACGAAAATATTTATCTGCAGCAAAAAAACAATTAGGTAATAAAGATTCTTTTTACGTAGCACTTGAACGCGCACTTCATAACTATTTAAAAGCAAAATTAAAGATTGAAACCTCTGAGTTCAGCAAAGATAAAATTACAGAATTACTCACAGCGAAACAGGTAGACGAGACTACCGTAGAAAGTTTTATTGCACTTTTAAAGAATTGCGAAGCGGCTAGATATAGCCCTTTCTCTAATGTACAAATGCAAGCCGACTATGACAAAGCTAGTGAGGTGATCTCTATAATGGATAAACAATTATAAGTATGTTCAAAAAGCTAGTTACCCTTATCGGCCTTTTTATGGTGCTAATGTGTACCGCTCAGAACGAACAATTGTTTGATAAGGCAACAGAATCCTATAACGCGGGCGAATACGAAAAAGCTACCGAGTATTATTTGAATATACTTGAAAATGGAAAACATTCGTCTGCCCTGTACTACAATCTCGGCAACTCGTATTACAAGCAAAATAGAATAGCCGAAAGTATTTATTACTATGAAAAAGCACTGCTTTTATCTCCTAATGACCAAGAGATAAAAACAAACCTAAGCTACGCCCAGAACATGACTATCGATGCCATAGATATTATGCCAGAAACCGGTCTATCTAAATTATACAAGAACATTACCGGCAAATTAACTTTTGATGAATGGGCATATGCCGCTGTAGCTTTTATGTTTCTTTTTGTGCTATTGTACATTCTGTTCTATAACTCTGATTATTCTTCAAGAAAGAGGTTGACGTTTATTGGAAGCATTTTAGCTTTATTCTTTTGTATTTTATCTGTTACGTTCGCATATGTACAACGTAACGATTTTGATAAACACAGGCCTGCTATAATTTTTGCGGAAGAAAGTACTGTAAAATCAGAACCGAATAGTAATAGCGAAGAAATATTCGTAATTCATGCAGGAACCAAGGTCAATGTAACGGATGATTTGAATAATTGGAAAAAAATTAAACTTACAGACGGTAAATCGGGATGGATAAAAGAACAAAATCTAAAATTATTAAAGGATTTTTAGCCAATAATTAAGGTTTATTAACTATTTCCGATATCTTTAACCGCATATTATTTAATATGATATCGGTAGCCCGCGTAACTTTAATTTTATTATGGCTTTTTGCAGTTACTGCTCCAAGCATAATAACGCTATGCGATATTGACAACCCAATTGTAATCACCAATCTTAGCGAAGAAGAACAAGAGTCTGGAAAAAAATCATTTGGCGAAGAAAAATTCGTAAAAGAAAATTCTTTGTTATTCTCCATTATTTCCGCCTTTGAAAATACTATCATCGACAATACTAATAAGTTGGGCCATCTAGACCTGTATTTAGAAGTATTATCCCCTCCCCCAGATGAAAATGCCTAATAATCCATATTTTCTAATTAACTAAACTAAATGTCCTAAATTGATTAGGACCAAATAATTTTATACACATGTTTAAACATATCAAAAGCGATATTCCATCGAGTATCGTTGTATTTTTCGTCGCATTACCATTATGTCTAGGTATAGCTTTAGCTAGTGGCGCACCCTTGTTTTCTGGATTAATTGCCGGTATTATAGGTGGTATCGTTGTCGGTGCCATGAGTGGCTCCAAAATTGGCGTAAGTGGTCCTGCAGCAGGTTTGGCCGCTATTGTTTTGACCGCCATTGGCACACTGGGTGGTTATGAAAACTTTTTAGTCGCTGTTGTACTAGGTGGTATCATACAAATTGTATTTGGAGTTTTAAAAGCCGGAGTTATTGGCTACTACTTTCCTTCTTCTGTAATTAAGGGAATGCTTACCGGTATCGGTATTATCATTATCCTTAAGCAAATACCCCATTTTTTTGGATACGATTCCGATCCTGAAGGTGATTGGGCATTTTTTCAGGTAGATGGTGAAAATACTTTTTCAGAAATTCTAAATACCGTAAATAATATAAGCCCGGGCGCAACGCTTATCGCTATTATAGGCTTGGCTATACTTTTACTATGGGACAAGGTACTTTCTAAAAAAGGAAAAATATTTCAGTTAATACAAGGCCCGTTGGTCGCAGTTGTTACAGGTATTTTATTTTATGTTTTTACACAAGGCCATGAAGTATTGGGTATTTCTGCCGACCATTTGGTAAAAGTACCTGTACCAGATGACCTATCTTCTTTTATCGGTCAGTTCAGCTTTCCAAATTTTGGTGCAATTACAAATCCGCAGGTATGGATTACTGGGTTCACCATTGCATTGGTAGCAAGTCTTGAAACGTTACTTTGTGTAGAAGCTACAGACAAGTTGGATCCTCATAAAAACGTAACTCCTACAAACAGGGAATTATTGGCCCAAGGTGCAGGTAACATTATTTCTGGTATGATAGGTGGTCTTCCTATTACACAGGTTATAGTTAGAAGTTCTGCCAATATACAATCTGGTGGTAGAACAAAATTATCTGCCATAATCCACGGATTCTTATTATTGATTTCCGTTATACTTATACCAACTTTATTGAATATGATTCCGTTATCGGTTTTAGCCGCTATTCTATTCATTGTAGGGTATAAACTAGCAAAGCCAGCTTTATTCATTAAAATGTACAAGCTTGGCTGGAAACAATCCATTCCATTTTTTGTTACCGTTTTAGGTATTGTCTTTACTGATCTTTTAATCGGTATTAGCTTGGGTCTGGCTGTGGGTATTATAGTTATTCTTCTAAAAAACTACCAAAACTCACACTTTCTACATATTGAAGACAAAAGTGATGGTAAACATAAAATTAAAATGACTTTAGCTGAAGAGGTAACCTTCATAAACAAAGGTGCTATTTTAAAAGAATTAGATAGTTTACCGAACGACACTCATTTAACCATAGATATTTTAAAAACAAAATACTTAGATTATGATATTATTGAAATTTTAGAAGACTTTAGCTTAAAAGCCAAAGAAAGAAATATTGACATTAAAATAATTTCAAATAGAGGTGTAGTTGAAAACCCACCTAGTTACATAGAATTTTTTCAACAACCAGAAAAGACAAGTCTAAGTTTATAACAACAAAATTTTATTTATGAGACCTTAAGCATTTGTAAAACATTTATCGCTGCTTAAGAATCATTTTAAAAATCAATACAATATATGAAAGCACATACTAAAGAAACCCAGGCAACAATGACCCCTTCTAAATCATTGGATTTTTTAAAAGAAGGAAATAAAAGATTTCAAAATAACCTTAAAGCTAACAGAAATCTTTTAGAGCAGGTTAACGACACTAGCGACGGTCAATTTCCTTTTGCAACGATCTTAAGCTGTATAGACTCAAGGGTCTCTGCAGAACTGGTTTTTGACCAAGGACTGGGTGATATTTTTAGCGTTCGAATTGCAGGTAATTTCGTTAACGAAGATATACTTGGCAGCATGGAGTTTGGCTGTAAATTGGCAGGTACTAAGTTAATAGTGGTTTTGGGCCATACTAGTTGTGGTGCCATTAAAGGTGCTTGTGACCATGCAAGATTAGGTAATCTAACTGCTTTAATCAACAAAATAGAGCCAGCGGTAGATGCAGTTAAAGAACCTACGGATGAAAGCCAAAGAAATTCTAAGAATCTAGAGTTTGTAGATAGGGTATCGGCGAAAAATGTTGAAATGACCATAGAAAATATTAGAAAGAAAAGTTCGGTTTTGGCTGAAATGGAAGAAAATGGAGAAATTATGATTGTAGGTGCTATGTACGATATTGCATCTGGCGGTGTTGAATTCTATAGCTAAAATAAAATTATTTACACAGTTGAAAACCGGCACATTCAGCCGGTTTTTTAATTTTAAAACACGTTATAAATAGTTAATACTTCCTTAGATTTCATTCTTGATATTATCGATAAAATAGTTCACTAGCCCTATTTTTCTTTTTACACGCTACCTAGTAAAACATAATTTATACTTGCATCTCCATCAAAACCAACAAAAACATATCATACCTGTTTTAAAAGTTTTAAATTTGTGCCTTTAATCAACATTCATGATTGATAAGATAAAAGAAGAAATAGCTACAGTAGCATCGTTCACAGCTGACAACTTGGAAGCCGTTGAAACGTTCCGTATTAAATATTTAGGTAAAAAAGGTATTCTTAACGACTTCTTTGCGGAGTTTAAAAATGTACCTAATGAGCAGAAAAAAGAGTTCGGTCAAACTATTAACCAACTTAAAAATGCAGCTACAGAAAAAGTAGAATCTTTAAAACAAACTTTAGAAAGTAACCAGACTGAAGAAAAGGTTTATGGAGATTTAACCAGACCTGGAAATCCTATTGAGCTAGGTTCACGTCATCCTATTTCTATAGTAAAGAATAAGATTATCGATATTTTTTCGAGAATCGGTTTCAATGTATCCGAAGGACCGGAGATTGAAGATGATTGGCATAATTTTACGGCGTTGAACTTACCAGAATATCATCCTGCAAGAGATATGCAAGATACGTTCTTTGTTCAAACAGATCCAGATATACTTTTACGTACACACACTTCTTCTGTGCAAGTGCGTTATATGGAAAACAATCAACCTCCTATTCGTACTATATCTCCAGGTAGGGTATATAGAAACGAAGCTATTTCAGCAAGATCTCATTGTTTCTTTCATCAAGTAGAGGGTTTATATATTGATAAAGATGTTTCATTTGCCGATTTGAAACAAACCCTACAATACTTTACAGAAGAGCTTTTTGGAAAATCTAAAATTAGACTAAGACCTTCTTACTTTCCTTTTACAGAACCAAGTGCCGAAGTCGATGTTTACTGGGGGCTAGAAACGGAAACAGACTATAAAATCACTAAAGGTACTGGTTGGTTAGAGATTGGTGGGTGTGGTATGGTAGATCCAAATGTGCTTACCAATTGTGGCCTTGATCCTGAAATTTATTCTGGCTTTGCTTTTGGTGTAGGTATTGATCGTATTGCTATGCTACTACATCAAATAACAGATATTCGTTTGTTAAGTGAAAATGATTTGCGCTTTTTAGAGCAATTTAAAAGTGCCCTTTAACAATATTTCGTGAAAAAAGATATTGAAATACCCGTTGTAAAAGATGTATATGTTGCCATTATTCGTGAATGGAACGAAGAATTTTTGGACAAAGATTGGAATGCATACATCATTAACGATAGAGATACTACGATTGAAATGACCATGGCCGTATCAAAAGGTTATGACGGTGAACGTAAAACTTCTATTATGAGACATGGTATTGGTGTTTTAGAGCCAAAATCCTTTAAAAAAATTGAAGTGGTTCAAGATGACGTGTTAACCTTGAACAATGAATTTTTTATTACCTTCTATGCCGATAACAAATTGTATGACAAACGATTTGTCTTCGAAAAGAATACAGTAAAAGAATCTAACCTTACCACTATTCCTCTAATCGAAAAAGAAGGGATTTACGCAAAATAACCATTTACCATCACTGAAAGCGCTACCTATTTACCGATTAAAGTAATTAGTATCTCATTTAATTTTATCAATCTACATTTTTCTTCTTGATTATACATCATGCTAATTATCTGTATTACAGTATTCTAAATATTCTTTTCTAATACCCTAACATAAACTTAACAAGCTTTAACAAATTTTAAGTTCTTTAAGTTAGCTTGTAACCGAACTAACTGTACTTTTGTATCTTCAAAAAAGTCACATGAGTAAAGAAGAGATAAAAAATAAGTTAATTGAGGAGTTCGGAGTTCATTTCGAATCTGAATATGATCTTCCACCATTGGCCGCAAGAATATTCGCAAATTTAGTTCTCACAGATGAAGATGGTCTAACGTTCGAAGATTGTATAAATAAAAGAGGGGCCAGCAAAAGTTCTATTTCAACCTCATTAAATCTTTTATTGCAGATGGATTTCGTAAAATATTTTACAAAATCAGGCGACAGAAAAAGATATTTTAAAGTAGCTGAAAAAAATACATTCTTTATCAAGAAGCTAAATCGTTCTTTAAAAAAACTGGAAAGAGAAAGTGTAATGATTCGTAAGATTTCAGAATACAACGAACAATATCGTCCAGAAAGACATGAGGAAAATAAAAATAAGATTACGGTATACAGTAAGTGTATTGATAGCATGTCTGACAATTTGAAAACAACAATTGCTGAATTAAAATTACAACAGAAACAACAAGAATAATTTCTTGTGCCATTTTGGTTCGGTTTTAACCGAACATTCTGAAATAACAAGAAAACAACTATTTAAACAAGTTAACATCCAATTACAATGAAAAAGTTATCAATTATAGGAATACTAAGTGTTATACTCCTTATGAGTTCCTGCTTTGGAACATCAGAAAAACCTGCGCCAGGGGCAGCGGCACCACCGCCACCAAGTTTAGCAATTACGACACTTACACCTGAAACGGTTACCATATATAACGAGTTTTCTACCACCCTAGAAGGTAAACAGAATGTAGAAATTTGGCCAAAGGTTTCTGGTTTCGTGCAAAAGGTATTTGTAGAAGAAGGGCAAAAAATTAAAAAGGGTCAGCTGCTTTTTAAATTAGAGACGCAAACTTTAAACCAAGATGCTAACGCTGCAAAAGCTTCTGTTAATGTAGCGCAAGTGGAAGTTAATAAGTTAAAGCCTTTGGTAGATAAGAATATCATTAGCCCAGTGCAATTAGAAACTGCGAAAGCACAACTTGCACAAGCACAAGCAAATTACCAAAGTGTTACCTCTAACATTGGTTATTCTAGAATAACGAGTCCGGTTGATGGATACATTGGCGAAATACCTTTTAAAGTGGGTGCATTGGTAAGTTCAAATATGGCCAAACCGTTAACTACCGTTTCTGATATCAGCGAAGTTCGTGCCTATTTTTCATTGAACGAGAAAGAGCTTTTAAAGTTAAAGGAGTCTATGCCAAAAAGCGACAATAACTTAATGGACCTTGACAATGCCCCCAAGGTAAATCTTATTATGATCAACGGAGAAGAATACTCAGAGCCTGGAAAAATTGCTATGATCAATACCATTATCAATAGCACCACTGGTAGTGTTACCGCAAGGGCCGACTTTGATAACAAGAACAATTTACTAAGTAGTGGTAGTACAGGTAAAGTAAAGTTACCCATTGTATATGACAATGCTTTTGAAATACCACAAACCGCTACCGTAGACCTACAAGGCAAGAAACTTGTCTACGCATTAAAAGATGATAATACGGTCACCACTATACCATTAAAAATAGTTGCCAACACACAACAAGGTTTTCTTGTACAAAATGGGATTGATCCAGGTACAAAAATTGTTATTGAAGGTGTTTCCAAATTAAAAGACGGCATGACCATTGACCCGGTCAACAAATAATCCGCTATATAAATAACGTATAAAAAAAGAACAATGTTTCAAAGATTTATAGATCGACCCGTACTCTCTACGGTAATCTCGATCATTATAGTCATACTCGGTATTTTAGGTTTAACCACCTTACCTATAGAAGAATATCCAGAAATTGCACCACCAACGGTACAAGTAACCAGTACCTATACCGGTGCAAATGCAGAGACGGTATTAAAGAGTGTCGTTATACCTTTAGAGGAACAGATCAACGGTGTTGAGAATATGTTATATATGACATCTACCGCAAGTAACGACGGTGCTTCTACCATTAATGTTTTCTTTAAATTAGGTACAGATCCAGATATTGCAGCGGTAAACGTTCAAAACAGGGTTGCAAGGGCAAATAGTGTATTACCCCAAACCGTAGTTCAGACCGGTGTAATTACCCAAAAATCTCAAACCAGTGCATTACTTTTCTTCTCATTATTCTCTGATAATGATGAGTATGACGCAACGTTCGTAGAGAACTATGCCAGAATTAATCTTGTACCCAAACTACAACGTATAGAGGGTGTTGGTAATGTTACTGTATTCGGCGCTAAAGATTATTCGATGCGTATTTGGTTGAACCCTGAGAAAATGGCAGCCTACAAGCTTATGCCTTCTGATATTCAAGCAGCATTACGTGAACAAAACCTTGAAGCGGCAACTGGTAAAATCGGCGAGAATGCCGACGGAGTATATGAGTATGTTTTAAAATACAAAGGCCGCCTTTCTAAAGAGGCAGAATATGAAGATATTATTATTAGAGCTCAAGAAAATGGACAATTTCTACGCCTTAAAGATGTTGCAGAAGTTGAATTAGGTGCTTTTAATTACGGTACCAAAAACGAAGGTATGGGTAAACCTGGTACCGCAGTTGGTATTTTTCAAACATCCGGGTCTAATGCAAACGCTATTATTGATGAAATACAAACTATTCTTGATGAGAGTAAAGCAGATTTTCCCAAAGGTTTAGATTATGTTATTCCTTACAACACTAAAGATTTCTTAAGCGCATCTATTGAGCACGTTATACAGACATTGATTGAGGCGTTCCTATTAGTTTTCTTAGTGGTTTTCATCTTCTTACAAGATTTTAGATCTACATTGATTCCTGCTATAGCCGTACCGGTGGCTATTGTTGGTACGTTTTTCTTTTTGTCACTTTTTGGTTACTCGATTAATATGTTGACCTTATTCGCGATGATTCTCGCAATTGGTATCGTAGTTGATGATGCCATTGTAGTAGTCGAAGCGGTACATGCAAAAATGGAGGACGGTGCCACCAATGCTAAAACAGCAACCAAATCGGCCATGTCAGAAATATCAGGTGCCATTATTTCTATCACCTTAGTGATGTCGGCAGTATTTATACCGTTATCTTTCATTAGCGGGTCTTCTGGTGTATTTTATCAGCAATTTGGTATTACATTGGCCATTGCTATTCTTATTTCTGCAGTGAACGCATTAACATTGAGTCCGGCTTTGGCTGCACTTTTATTAAAACCACACCATACATCCGAAGGAAAGAAAAAAGGAATTACCAAACGTTTCTTTTCTGCTTTTAATACCGGTTTTGATGCCGTAACCGACAAGTATGTTGGTTCAGTTAAATATATAGCCAAAAGAAAATGGCTTAAATGGATCTATATTGCCGTGTTTGGTGTCATAGCGTATTTGTTGTTCCAATCTACACCTACCGGATTTATTCCGAATGAAGATAAAGCAATTGTATTTGCCGATGTTACCATGCCCCCTGGTACTACTTTAGAACAGACTCAGAAAACGGTTAAAAAATTAGATTCTATTTATCAATCTATGGATATCATAGAAGCTAGAATGAATATTACCGGTTTCAGTATTTTAAATAGTGTAAACGGTGGCTCTTATGGTTTTTCTGTACTTCGCCTTAAAGATTGGGGCGAAAGAAAGGGAGAAGGAGAATCTGTACAAGAAGTTGTTGGTAGTTTATTCGCTAAAACAGCCGGATTGAAAGATGCTAAAATATTCTTTTTTACGCCGCCAAGTGTACGTGGTTTTGGTAACTCAACCGGATTTGAAATGAATTTACAAAGTAAAGATGCGGATGATTGGCAAACTGTGAACAAAGTGACAAATGACTTTTTGGCCGCTATAAACGCTAGACCAGAGGTACAGTATGCCATTACGAACTTCAACGCCAATTTCCCTCAATATGAGTTGGAGGTTGATGCGGAAAAAACCAAAATGGCCGGCTTAGCGGTTACAGATATCTTCAGTGCAATGCAAGGATATTACGGTGGATTATATACTACTGATTTCAACAAATTTGGGAAACAATACCGTGTAATGATCCAAGCAAAACCAGAGGATAGAGCAGACGAAAATTCGTTGAACCATATTTTTGTTACAAATGCAAATGGGGAGTCTGTGGCTGTGTCACAATTTGTATCGCTCAATAAAATTTATGGTCCAGAAGTAGTAAGCAGATTTAACTTATTAAGTTCTGTAAAAGTTAACGGCGCCATGAACCCCGGGTATTCGACTGGTGATGCGATCAAAGCCATTGAAGAGGTCGCTGCAGAGGTTTTACCTAATAACTATACGTATGAATACTCTGGTTTGACCAAAGAGGAAAACAGTGCAGGTAGCCAAACTATTATCATTTTCATGTTGAGTTTAGTATTTGTTTACTTCTTGTTGAGTGCCCAATATGAATCATATATTCTACCATTATCAATCTTACTTTCATTACCTATAGGTATTGCAGGTGCTATTGGTTTTGTTAGCTTGGCAGGTCTAGAAAATAATATCTATTTCCAAATTGCATTGATCATGCTTATTGGTCTACTTTCTAAAAATGCCATTCTTATCGTAGAGTTTGCATTGCAGCGTAGAAGAGATGGTATGTCTATTATTGACTCGGCCATAGATGGTGCAAAAGCACGACTTAGACCTATACTAATGACCTCTTTTGCCTTTATTCTTGGTTTAATGCCATTGGCATTGTCAACAGGTATTGGAGCAGTAGGCAACCGGTCTATTGGTATGAGTGCCGTTGGTGGTATGTTAATAGGTACCATTTTTGGGGTATTCGTTATACCGGCACTATATGTTATTTTCCAAACTATTCAAGAGCGTATTACAGGTACGCCACAAGATGTTATCGAAGAATAAAAGAACTATAGAAATCATGAACAAATTAGTAACTAATAAACTTCTACTGGTAGCGATACTTCCGCTTTTTTTGCAGTCTTGTTTTACTGCAAAAACGTACGAACGCCCCAGTCTAGAAACAGAAAATCTGTACAGAACAGATAACTTGCCAAAAGACAGTGTCTCTTTTGCGTCAATTTCATACAAGGATCTTTTTACAGATACCTACTTAAAAACCTATATTGAAAGAGGACTGCAAAACAATCTTGATATTAGAATTGCATTGCAGAATATCGCTGCCGCAGAAGCATATGTAAAACAGGGTAAGGCGGGTTATCTGCCCACCTTGAACGGTGCTGCTAGCGCTACAAGAACTGCCAGAACCAGTGAAAACGGACAGTTTGGTAGTTTTTTCACACAACCTTTTAATCAATTTGAAATGTCGGGCTCCGTTTCATGGGAAGCCGATATCTGGGGCAAAATAAGAAGTACAAAGCGTGCTAGTGATGCAAGCTACCTACAGACGGTAGCTGCCCATAGGGCAGTAAAAACAAGGTTGGTCGCACAAATTGCCACTACCTATTATCAATTATTGGCTTTAGATAAACAGATTGCGGTAACCGAAGAAACTATTGAGACACGTTCCAAGAGTTTAGAAACCATTACTGCATTAAAGGAAGCAGGGCAAGAAAATCAAGTTGGGGTAGACCAAACTGCAGCACAATTGTATAGTGCGCAAAGTCAATTATTAGATCTTAAGAATCTACAATACCAAGCTGAAAATACATTGAGTATTTTGCTAAGTGAAGAACCGAAAGATTATACTCGCGGCACGTTAGATGAGCAAACACTACCTAGTGATTTAAAACTTGGAGTACCTGCTTTATTATTGAGCAATAGGCCAGATCTAATGCAGGCTGAATATAGCCTGGTAAATAGTTTTGAACTCACCAATGTTGCCCGAAGTAATTTTTACCCTTCAATTACACTTTCTACCCAAGGTGGCTTTCAAAGTTTAGAAATTGATAATTGGATAGACTCTAGTTCTATTTTCGCAAATTTAATAGGTGGCTTAACTCAACCTATTTTTAATGGTAGAAAAATAAGAACTGCTTACGAGGTTGCCAAAGCACAACAGGAACAAACGTTATTAAACTTTAAAAAAATACTATTAACCGCTGGTAAAGAAGTCTCTGAAGCTTTATATGATTACAATATTTCTGTTGAAAAAGAAGTGTTCGTGAGTAAACAAGTGGTTGCCCTAAAAAGAGCTGAAACCAATTCTGAAGAATTATTGAATAGTGGTTATCTAACTTATTTAGATCTATTAACGGCTAGAGAAAATTCTTTGAACGCCGAACTCAACTTAGTGGACAACAAATTTTCTCAACTATCGGCTACTGTTGAACTTTATCGTTCTCTTGGTGGCGGCTGGCAATAGCACTTTTAAAAATAAGTACTTATTATAAATGGGTCGATATATAAATATCGACCCTTTTGTATTATCAAATATCACTACCAATTACAAGGTAGATTTTACCAATTTTTATACGGATTTCCGCTTAGTTGAGAATTGTAATATTTAATCTCGCCTGTTACCTCAGCACCCAACCAAATAGGTTTCTTAAACGCTTCATTTTCATCGTTAAGTTCTATTTCGGCTATAGTCAATCCTTCATTATCTCCAAAAAATTCATCAACTTCATAGACATGGTTTCCAACGGTAATTTCATATCTAAATTTATCTAGAATTCCTTTTTCACATAATTTCAAAAGAGCATCGGCTTCTTCTACAGTAATTTCTTTTTCCCATTCAAACCTAGAAGTGCCAGAGGTATTCGATTTTCCTTTTACGGTTAAGAAACCGGTATCTCCTTTAATTCTAACCCTAACCGTTCTACTAGGGTCAGTATTTAAAAAACCTTGAACAATACGTGTTTTAGATGTTGCTTCAGACTTATAATCGACTGATTTCACCAAAAATTTACGCTCTATTTCTATCATATGAATGGTTAAAACTACTAACTAAAAACTAAGATAAGTCTTAAATTTGCTTATGCCCAATGAAATGCCCCTTCGAAAAATTATTCATGTTGATATGGATGCTTTTTATGCATCTGTTGAAGAGTTGGATAATCCCGATTTAAAAGGGAAACCTTTGGCAGTAGGTGGCAGTGAAAAAAGAGGTGTAGTATCCGCAGCCAATTATGAAGCCCGCAAATTTGGTGTACGTAGTGCCATGAGCGGATTTCAAGCTAAAAAAAACTGCCCACAATTGACCTTTGTTAAACCTAGGTTTGAACGGTACAAGGAAATTTCCAAACAAATACGAGCTATTTTCTTTGAGTATACAGATTTGGTTGAACCACTATCCTTAGATGAAGCTTATCTTGATGTTACGGTCAATAAAAAAGGAAATCCCTCGGCTACTATGTTGGCCACTGAAATACGACAACGTATATTAGAGAAAACAGGCTTAAATGCATCCGCAGGTATTTCTATCAACAAATTTATTGCAAAAGTTGCCAGCGATATCAATAAACCAAACGGACAAAAAACAGTAAACCCGGAAGAGGTAATTCCTTTCTTGGAAGAATTAGATATACGTAAGTTCTATGGTGTAGGTAAAGTCACTGCCGAAAAAATGTATAAGCTGGGCATTTTTACCGGTAGTGACCTAAAATCAAAAACAATCGAATTTCTAGCAGAGCATTTTGGTAAGAGCGGTCCTTACTATTACCACGTAGTTCGTGGTATTCATAATAGCGAAGTTAAACCACATCGCATACCAAAATCCGTTGGTGCAGAACGCACTTTCAATGAAAACCTCAGCAGCGAGGTTTT
>ENA-ORXC01000873-ORXC01000873.1-marine-metagenome-genome-assembly--contig:-NODE-873-length-19400-cov-50.999275_pt1 | contig 19400 bp, 11 predicted proteins | sample MGYA00237865_ERZ511478 | MGnify/ENA metagenome assembly ERZ511478 | reverse complement strand
AAATAGAACCCACGGTAACATCATATTCCTTAGGGCTACAAAATGCAGATGTCACCAAAATGACCCAAAGCGAAAGGCTGTTACAAGAAGCTGATAGAGGAAAATATGTAAGTCTCCAAATAGTGGATGAGTACGGTAAGTTAAATGAAATTTTGAGTTATGTTGGGTTTGGGTTGAGTGTTAAGGTAAATACCCATAAAATCATGAACAAAGTTTCTGGCAGAACTAGATCATTAGAAGAAATGGTGGAGCGCGATGAAAACATGAATCTAGAAAAAGAAATTATTTATAAATATTCAAAGCGAACAATAGCAGATCATTTTAACATACCAGAATCTAACGTAAACGGCTTTCTCACCTATTGCCTTTCTCAACCCGATTTCAATGAACTATCCGATTCAGGTAATATGGCAGAAATATGGACTTACCTAGAAACTAAAAGTGTTGATTTTAAGAAGAACGATTTTTCCGAAGAATAGCATAATCTAAATTCTTATCACAAACTTGAAGTCAACTTCATCATAGTAGAACTCAGGGAATATAACCAACGTAACTGTTCCCAAATTAGCTGTTCTTCTTGATGATTTCGTTTTATAATACTATTATCTTCAACATTCAAATTCAAATTCACATTTTCAGAATCGAACTTAGGCAATTGTTTTTCAAATGAAACTACCTCTTCAAAATTAGGCTCATTACCACTGTCAATACTATTGGAAAGTGATTGTAGCACCAAACCAAGATTTTCATCTATTTTAGAAACAATACCACTAAATCGTTCTGATGCTTCTGTTGTGGTATGGTGTTGAATATAAATACTTAATGATGCCAACGAGGATAAAAAGTTATGGTTCAGCTCAACCAACTCATAAATTTTATTCAAGTTCTTCTGCTTTGAGTGTGGTTCTTGCGTCATGCGCTGAAATGCCGAACTTAAATTTGAAGTTTGTAAAAAGGCACTTTTACGTGCCAGTCTATAGCTTGTAGGTACGGTGCCCTTGTTTACATAATAATCTGAAATTTTAGATAAATACATTCTGTTCGCTTCAACACTCTTTGTAATATCTTTTTGTATTTCTTGAAAACTCCAGCTAGGCCATAAAAAAAGAAAACCCAAATACGATAAACCTGCTCCTAAAAGGGTATCGATAATTCGGTATTGTATTACCGTCATTACATCGGGCTGCAAAATTCCATAAATAAATACAATACTTAGCGTTACGTATATGGCAGATGCCTTATAATTTTTTTGAAGCATGGATAATGCGATGACAAATGAAATCAATGCCAAAGTAGCGTACACATATACATCTTGTACCAAATAAACAATGACCGTGGCAATGACACCGCCAATAAGAGTACCAATAGTTCTGTCTTTAGAGCGAGTTTTTGTAAGACCATAATTAGGTCTCATAATTAAAATAATGGTCAGCAGAATCCAATACGGATTTTGAAAAGCGAATATATTACCCAGCACAAAACCGATCATTAAAGTAATCGCCATACGCAATGAATGTCTAAAAATAGTAGACCTAAAACTGAGGTTTCGCAATAATATCCGTGGACTGTAATCTTGAGAAATCAAGAAACGTTTTAAAATCTCTTTATCTATAAATTCTTCTGAAGCAACGTCATGATCACTGAGCAACCACTTTATGCGCTTAAGTGTATCAAATTGCTTTTCTTGATATTCCAACAAGTTGTGGAACATAATAAAAGCTTCATAAGCCTTGGCATCCTTTATCTTACCAAGTTCTTCTATTTTAATCCTTATTTTTTCAAAGCGGGTATTTAGCTCAACATGACTAGGTATTTTGTTAGGCTTGTTACCAATTTCACCAATTGTTCGTAATTGCTTTGCCATTTCGTAAATAAGGCTTTGAAACAACTTAATAAACTCTGGATACATTTGAAACTGCTTATCCATCTTGGCATAATTAACCGGATTGGCGCCAGCAGTCTCTAGCATTTCTATAAGCTGCACTAAAACTAGCACTCGCTTACCATTATACACTGATATACCCGAATTTTTACGGGATAGAATAAGAATTTCACGAAGGGTTTCATGTTGCTCAGTAAGTTGGCTCTGTATTAAGAATAAACCTTTGAGCATTTTTTTTCTATTAGAATTCTCATCGATAAGTTTTCCCCTTTTTTTCAATAATTTACCGGTATGCCCAATGGTTTCATATAAAATCTCTTCTGTCTGTCCTTTTGGGTTTATCTTAAACCAAAGTAGAGATACTGCCAAATACCATAGCCCGCCAAGACCAACCAATAAAGAATACTCATAAATTTTTAGCTCACCAGGCGTATGGGCAAAACTTAATATCAATGCCAATAAACCAGAAAAACTAATGAGCGAAGCCCTAAAGCCATAAGCCGAAATCAAAGAAATAGCAAAACTGGTTATACCTAATATCACTAAAGAAAGTAAAGGAGAATAATGAATATAGCCGCCTATAAAGCTTACTACCATAACCAAGGCCGCAGAAAATAGAATACCGTATACCTTATGTTTAAGGCTACCATTAACATCACTTGGGTTACACCAAAAGGCACCAAAACAAATAGCAACACCTATTTCTGCATAACCTGTAGATAAACCTATACCCAATGGTGTTACCACGGCAAGTACCGTCAAAACCGATTTTGAAAAACTGGTGCTACCAAGAAACTGTAGCAGTTCGTTAAAAGTAGTTGTAGTATAATTTTGAATGTTGCCCAATACCTGTAAAATATAACACAAAGATACACTTTGGTAATAAGAGACATTGACTACATAAAAACAAAAAGTGCTGAGATGATTATATCTCAACACTTTCAAAACTAAACCTATGATCCCAAAATTTTAAACAATATTATCTATAGTGAACTGCAATTTGAGCAAGCTGACCAACAATTTTCAAAGAATCTCTCATTGATAATTTAGACCCATCGGCATGAATCCATCTTTTTAGAGGTTGTTCACAAATCATCTTTTTTACGGCTTTTTTGCCATAGTGTTTTTTCATTCTCATAAATAGCTCAACATCGAACAACCATTTGGTAACAAATTTTTTATTGAACATATTAGAGGCTATCTCCCTATCCATTACTTTAGCACCACATTGGGTATCTTTAAATGGCATACCCAAAATAGTTTGAATGATCAGGTTAATGGTAGAGCTGATAATTTTTCGAGCAGACTCTTTTGTAATATTAGCGCCCATTCTAGCTATTCGAGAACCGCTTACTATTTTAAAATCTGAACTTTCAATGGTTTTGACCAAATCATCGAAATCTCTAAAATCAGTAGACAGGTCGGCATCTAAAAAGCCTATGTAATCTAATTGTTGATCTTTTACCAAATGAAGGATACCCTGCCGTACGGCTTCTGCCTTACCCCCATTTTGTTTACAGTTATAAATACTAATATTAGCAGGGTTCTCTTTTTTTAATTTATTAAGAACCGCCAGCGTATTATCGGTACTACCATCGTTAACAAAACATAAATGATAGCCTAGGTTTTTATGTGCAAAATCTTTAAAAGCTTCACTTGAGAGTCTTTCTTCTTCATTATAACAAGGTATGACTACACCTACACAATTCTTCTGTAGAATACGAGTATCTGTCTTTATTTCGCTTTTAACGCCACTGGTTTTAGGAGCACCTATTATTCTTTTGACCCTAGCGGCCATTTCATCTAAACTCACAGGTTTCTTTAAGTAATCATTGACACCTAAATCAAAATTCTGCATAATCACATGCTCATCAGTATTACCTGACATCACCAGAATAGGCGTATCGTTTCTCATGAACAATCGTATATATTTGACCACTTCTGTACCGGTACACGAAACCAAATCTGTACCAGACATTTCTGGCATGTTCATATCCAACAACACCAAATCTGGTTGAAAAGAATTGAATAATTGTATACCTGTCTCTATAGAAGTTGCAGTTTCAACCACATAGCCCAATTCCGTCAATCGTTTTTCAACGGAAAGGAGAATAAGCTTTTGGTCGTCTATGGCTAAAATTTTCATACGTTCGGTTATGATTAGTGATAGTTTACATTGCCAAATTTAGGTGCCAAACATTTTTGTTTTGGTCAAAAGAAGATGGTTGACCGTTTAGTGTAGGCCAATGGTTTAAATCAATCGTTCACAAATTTGACAATCAATAGATTTTAAGTTATTAAATTAGCAGATTAAAATATTGTAAGTAATCTATTGTTAAAACAAAAACAAAACTATTTTTATTGTAAAAATCTTCTTATATATTTTAAGTACCTTTATGTAGAATTAGTTCTAATATAACTTTTGAAAAAAAAAACCAATACCCTTTTAATACTGGCTTTGATCGTAGGGCTAGCGTTTCATGGTTCTGCCATTTTCTTTACTTTAGAGTATACCTACGATGCCTTGATCCATTTATTTTTTGCCGACCATTATGCCAGCAGCTGGTTCGACCCTTGGGAATATAGATGGTATACGGGATTTACGGTACAGTCGTACCCTCCATTGGTTCACCAGCTTATAGGTATACTTTCCTATATTGGTGGGCTTAAGTTTGGCATGTACACCGTTGCGTTAATAGCCATTGTGCTGTTCATAACAGGCGCCTATAGGTATACCCTACTCATGACAGGCAGCCGACGTATTGCAGGTTACGGGGCGGTTATGGCGGTATTTTCATCAACATTTGTTGAAACACTGCACATTTTCGGCCAGCTGCCCAGTGTATCGGCATTATCCATTCTGTTACACTCCATGACAGAAATTTACCTTTGGATAAAAACGGGCAAGACACGGTATTTTATAACTTCTGCAACCATGCTAGCGGTAACGGTAACATCTCATCATGTAACTCCGCTGTTCGGTATGGTTTTCTTTATAGCCCCGTTAATGGGCATGGCCGTTATGGATGCCGCCAGAGAAAAGGTTGAATCTTATAAAGCACTTACCTTCAAAGTATTTTGGGGCACTACGTTACAGCATTTTTGGCGTATAGCCAAGTTTGGTGGTACTGCAATATTTTTACTGGTTTTCTGCATATTCCCATACTGGTACAACTCTAAGAGAAACCCAATTACCCAAGTGGCCATACCACATGGTTCTCGAGATAATTTCTTGGAGATTACCTCATCGGGCCTTGTGTTTTTCCTGATTCCTTGGGGTGTGTTCCTTTTTATATTACCCTACTTCTTTTACAGATATTTCAGTAAAAGGTATGTTTTCTTCGGATTATCATTTACGCTATTGACCATTTTAGGTACAGGTGGTACCACCCCTATACCACGCTTAATGTTGGGTGAAATGGCTTTTAACATTTTAACTTTGGATAGGTTTACCTTATGGGCTACCATTATGGCGCTCCCTATATTCGCCGAGTTCGCCTACCGGATGGTAGAAGGTGATCTTAAAACATTGATACAAGATAAATTCGGAGGGGTTTACCATAGGGTATTGGGCGGACTTATAGCCGGCGGTATGTTGTTTATGGTGCTTTTTACAATGACATTGGGGTATTTTAGGCCATCGCAACCCGCTAAGATAAAAATGCTGCCCATTGTTAACTTTCTTGGGGCAGATTCCCATGACTCGTGGCGCTATTTACCTTTAGGTTTTGGCGACCAAATGGCATGGCTCTCTGCACAGACAAGAGCAATGACCGTTGATGGTAATTACCACTCTGCACGCAGATTGCCAGAATTAACTACCAGAGCTATAGAGCGCATAGAAAACTCCAAATTTAGAGGTGTAGAAGGTATTGGGTCATTACAACAGTTCTTGACCGTACCAGAAAAGTATAATTTAAAGTACATATTTTCTAACGATAAATTCTATGACCCCATTCTCTATTACTGTGGTTGGCAAAGGCTGCAGCAATTAGAAAACGGCATTATGGTTTGGGAGAAGCTTAATGTGGCACCCATACCGCAAATTATGCCCAAGCAAGATGTACCTACTATAATGAAAATTATGTGGGGCATTATACCTATTTCTACAGTACTTATAGCCATAATGGTAAATATTCAAATGATATGGATCAGGCTTTTAAAGTCTAGAAAAGTACCGGTCCATTCTTTTATGAAGTTAGAATTGCCATACAATAAATTTCCTTCCAAATTATTGACCTTCTCCCATTGGTGGGCATTGTTAGTGCTGATCTGTATGGGTTATGGAATGTATCTTTTTTATGTAAAGAACGTAACACAAATTTCGCCCAACAACGTTGTAGAGGCTTATTACGATGCGCTAGATTTCAAAGAATTCTCAAGAGCACATTCATACATTGATCCAGAAGATGATATTGATATTGCCCAATATATGCTAGAGGTCTCTGTAACCGATGGTATTTTGAGCTCATACGCCAAACTAGATTCTTTAGGCGTAGAAATCTATGACAAGACAGAAAATAGCGCAAAAGCCAAAGTAGCTACACGCTGGATCACCCCTTTGGAAAATGTATTCAATAATGAATTTTATGAGCTAGTAAAACGAAAAAACAAATGGTACCTAAAATCGTTGAAATTTGATAACGACATACCGCCAGATCAATTATTTACCGCTAATGGCACTACGTATTATAACCATGGTAGAAGAAAGATCACAACTCAAGAAACCTATCATGAAGATGTATTAAAACAACCTGTACTAGAAATTTTATCTGCCAAATTGGTGAAATACAAGGGTCAATATAGCATTATAGGCGAGTTACAAAATGTGGACAACACACCGGCAGATATTGTAATTAAAGCCACCCTTTACAACGACGACAACAAAGAATTGGCGAATTACAATGCGAAGCATCAAATAAAACATAAGTTAATGCCGAAAGAAACAACGACTTTTAAAATTAACTTTGAAGGTATTGCATGGTCATCGACAAAAGATACCTTACCACCAACATTCGACCCAGATCAATTTACACCGGTCAGTTTTGAACAGCAACCCACTAAGTTCAACTTACAATCTGCAGGTAATACCGCTAATACAGATTTATATAAACATGTGGCCCTACAGGATCTAGAATATACAGAACAAGGTTTTAACGGAGTCTTGTTTAACTCTGGAGTACAAGAAGTGACCATTCCGCAATTGATCATTTCTTATTACGATGAAAATAAAGAACTTATTTGGGTGGATCATAAATTTGTTGCGGAAGGTGTTAGAATTCAGCGAAAGCAATTTTTCAATTACAAACCATTGGAATTAGATAGTCTAGAGGTAATAAGTAGCAGTCTAGAAAACTGCTTTGTCAACGGTTCACCTAACAAAGCTATTGCAGATAAGCTTTTTCCCAATAGAAAATTAGAACACGGTATACAACAGACACAGCCTTTTAAAGGAAAAGGGTTTGAACATATAAAATTTGAGATCAACAGTTATATCGGTAATCCTAAATAGTATGCAAAATACCATTATACTACTTTTAGGTCTTGTATTATTGGGGTGTTCTGAAAAAAAAGAAGAACAGCCAAAAGAAATTCACATACCCAAAACCGAGTTATTATCACATTCAGAAAATAGTGTTGCAGGTGAGCTAATTGCAATAACCTTCAAAACCGATACACCAAATGAAACCTATAAATTACAGGTCAAAAATGCGTACGGCAATGTTTTTATAGATCCTGAAGAGACGAGTGCCGATACCATCAAATTCAGCATTCCTAAAAACTTCACGAGAATTGCAGGTCCGTTTAATTGGAAATTAGTCTTTAATAACGAAGTTTTAGAAGAAGGCATACATCATATTGCTACAAATGCCTCAAAGGCCACCTATGTAGAATCTTATTTTGGTCCACGTAGTGTTACAGCAGGTAGAAATGATTTTTCTATGTTGACCGTTTCCCCTACAGATGTTTATGATAACCCTTTGGATAATGGTACAGAGGTAACCGTTAAATATCAGTTTTTAGAAAATATTGAAGAACTAAAAATTACCACTGAAAGTTTTATAGCGTGGTACAATGTTGCATCTACCCTAAAGTCTGGAAGAATATTGGTAACATCGGAATGTAACGGTACAACATCTAAAGAATTGGCAACCATCGTGTACCCTGCCAATGCCGTTAATTTTTCAATAAGCAGCTCAAGTGCCCATAATTTCGCTGATGGCAATCAAATAATAACATTTTTATCCGATATCATAAGAGATGAATTTGGCAATACGGTTACCAATGGTACCCTGGTAACTTTTGTAATAAAAAATGAAAAAGACCAATATCTATATACCATTGGCACCACGATCAATGGTATTGCAGAAGCTAAAACCCTACATCCAGATAAAGCCGCTACTTGGGAAATACAGGCTTTTGTAACAGGGGCAGCAGAAAGTAACACTACTAAATTCGAATTCAAGTCTGCCATTAAAGATTATGCCGTTCATTTTTCTAAAGGAAACAGAAATATAGACGTAGGACCTTTTGAAAGTTTTATGAAACAGCTGATACCAGACGGGCTCTTATTACAATTAGATATTTATGATGGTAACGGAAAGTTCATTGAAACAAAGAAAACCACATCTAAAAATGGTGTATGCAACATCTACCTAGGTGAACATTTTCTAGAAGATGGAGATTATATATTAAAATTGACCGCTGCAGGTATTACAAAAGAATTTACAAAGAATATTCATGGCGATACAGTTAAATAAAACATTGTACAGAACGGTACTAATAGCCACCTTTTTGGCTATAAACGCACTTATAATATACGGTATAGGAGCCGCTTGGGCTTTTATGAACACCGGGGCCGACAAAACCTCCATGCTACATTTAGAAGTACCCATGGAAGATGTTTATAAACCCAACTTAAACTGGACAGATCTTGACAACCCAGGCAGGGAAATGGAAGAGCAAGCCTTAGGTGAGATTACTAATGACTACATGAATGCCTGGCATGTTAGAAATATAGCCTTCAAGAAAAATGACCGCTATGGAATTGAAGATTTCTATACCGATAGTGCCCGCGTAAGATTGTACGACAATATAGATTTGAACGTAAAAAACAACCATTGGTATAAGCGCACCACCTTAAACCATAATCCGGCGCTTGATTTTTATACTGCCGATGGTACCATGGTCGTATTTAAAGATTATAACGTAGAGGAATATCAAGAAACCTATGAAGGCGAAAATCTTCTTTTTAAGGAAAAAGATACTACAAGCTACCAGGTAATGATGTTATTGGAAGATGGTTTTTGGCGTATACGTCACTTAAAGCAAATACCTAACGTTAATGATACTACTACTGTAAAGCAAAGAGATGTAAAGGCGAAACTAGAGAAAATAAAAAATCAGCAAGGGTTGAACTATTATCCGAAAGATTCTCCTTGGGATACTTTTGGAAAGCGTTTTAATGATACCATAATCAATAAAGATTTTAAAATAATACATGATATGGGTCTAAATACCATACGTGTATTTATACAATACGAAGATTTTGGAAAAAATAAAGTGGATGCAAAAAAACTAGAACTCTTAAAAAAACTTTTAGATAGGGCAAAAGAAAACAAGATTGATGTTCTTATAACACTGTTCGATTTTTATGGTGATTATGACATATCTAATTGGACATTGACCCACAGGCACGCAGAAGCCATTGTAAATGCCGTAAAAGACCACCCAGCACTTTTAGGATGGGATATAAAAAATGAACCCGATTTAGATTTTGACTCTCGTGGTAAAGACAATGTAGTACAATGGCTCAATCAAATGATTTTGGAAATTAGAAATTGGGACTCTAAAAACCCAATAACCATAGGTTGGTCTAACCCAGAGGCAGCATTGATTCTAGCCGATGAAGTTGATTTTATTTCCTTTCATTATTACAAAGAGCCTCAACATTTTATAGAGTCTTTTAAAATATTAAGGTATTTGGCACCAATTAAACCTATAGTTTTACAAGAATATGGTAATTCTTCTTATGATGGTATGTGGAGTTTGTTCTCAGGTTCTAAAGAAAAACAGGCCGCCTATTATAAAGAAATGCAAGGCTATTTACAAAAAGAAAAAATACCTTACCTATTCTGGACTCTTTATGACTTTGAAAAAGTACCGACTTCAGTTGCCGGCAACCTTCCTTGGAAAACAAAGAAACAACACTTCTTTGGTTGCATAGATTCGTTGGGCAACAAAAAGCCATCCTATTACGAATTAGTGATAAAGAAATGATCATGTACAAAAAAAGGCTGGTTACCACACCAGCCTTCAAATACTAACCATATCGATTCTTAATGAACCAATTTCTTCTCCATAGTTGATATATCTATATTAAAACCTGTTTCTTTAGATTTCTGTATTGCCTTAAAGTAATCAATATACATTTGTGTTATAGCCGACATTGGTAAAGAACAGGCCGCTTTATAATTTTGTTTCGCCAAATGAATTCTATATGAGTCATCTGTAATGATTTTCTCAATGGCATTTGCCAAAGACGACGTATCGTGAGCATCAAAAAACTCGCCTACATAGCCTTCTTCTTTGACCAATACGCTTAAATCACCCAAATCTGGTAAAGCAACTGCATTACCATAACTGCCTGCTTGGTGCAGTACCCCAGAACTACCTGTCGTAGAAGTATATGGAAAAACCGTTACCGCACTTTCCCCAAATATTTTTGGCACATCTTCTTCAGCAACGTAGCCGGTATATCGTATTTGCGGTACATGACTATATTTCTGTTTCATTTCTTCTAAATACCCTGGTGTGTTAGGGCTATCGGTACCGGCAATAACAATTTCTATATCCTCGTTTGTTCTAGCTCTAATTTCTTCTACTGCCTCTATTAAAATCTCTACCTTTTTATAGGTACCGAACTTACCAAAGGCCATAACTTGTTTTGGACCTTGGGGAAGATTGAAATCTGGCTCTGGGGGAGTCTCAAAAGCACCATGCGGAATTAAGGCAACATTTTTAACCTTGTATTTATCTTCTAAAGTGGTTACATACTTACTGATGGTTACCGCAAGTATGTCTGAGGCCAATACGAACTTCGTCAATGTAGTACCAATAAAATTATAAATACTTTGAAGCACCTTGTTCTTGGTAAAACCAGCATTTTCCAGATCTACCTGTTCAAGAATATTATGCAATAATGAAATTGTAGGTATACCCTTGGTTTTACATATAAATGGTAACATTAAGCCCATTGCAGCTGGTATTTTCTTATCTCCGAATTTTAAAAACTGAAGGTTGAACAAGACAGCATCGGGTTTTAGCTTTGTAATAGTTTTGCTAATACTGAAAATATTAGCATAACTATTAAAGCTCCAACATTCTTTTACGGTTATTTTACAACCTTCGCCTTCAAAATTTAAATCTTTGGGGTCTTCGGTCTTATCTGTGATCAATATTAATTCTGTTACCTCTTCTTGCAGTCTAAAATGCTTTACCAGATAGTAACCATATTCTGTTAAGGTTACTTTACTAGGAGGGTATGCGGTTACTATGGCTAATTTCATTTGAATTATATTTTATTAAACAGGACTATTTTATTAATGTAGCATTACTGCATTTTATACACGTTCTATTCTTTTATGGATTTGGAATCCGCTTTATTTTTAATGATGAAAAACAATAGTTGAGCTACCAGTAATATGACCATGGCAATAATTTGCATATGCACTACAGTCTCTAGATTATCATGGTAGAGCATGATCAAAGCAACTTGTGAGAAGCCCAATAAACCAGATAATATTACAGGTGAGTATTGATTTAACGATAAAAAGTAATAGGCAAATATGTTAGACACAGCGAACAGTGATGTCGCCAAGGCATACTTCCATAGCAAGTGAGCGATTGATAAATAAGCATCACCGAACATTAAGGTGATAATCAAATTAGGAAACAAAGAACACACCACTACAATGAAAGTTGATAAGCTACCGATAAAGAATACATACTTAAACAGCACCGGCGCGGTTGGCTCACCATCTTTTTGTTTCTGAATGACCGTTGGCATTAAAAGCATAACAAACATCCAAGCCACAAAGTACACTACCCTACCTATCAATGCCAATGAAGAGTATAAGCCAGCTTGCTTATCATCAAAATAATGCTTGACCAATAAAATGTCACTATTGTTTATTATAATCTGGGTAAGTTCATAACCTGCGGTAAGACCAATGAATATCCAAACCTGTTTTAGATCTGGTGCAGCCAACTTATCTTTTGAAAATACCTGAACACCTTTAAAATCTCTAGGATAAAGTCCGAAAACAAAAGAAAGTGCTATACCAGTCGCTATCATTATACCCGATTCAAAAGGCAGTAAAAACAATAAGGCAAAGGTGAGCAAAAGCCTGCTCCACATTTCGGTTTGGTACGTACCTGCCAATTTTCCAAAATCATGACCTCCTTGAAATCTTCCCCTATTTACACTCATTACGAAATATAAAGGTATGGCCACCGCAAAAATCATGAACATGTAATGATTTTGGGTATTGAACAGTTCTTGAAGGTTCTTAGAAAAAACGAGTACCAAAATACCTGTAAATATGCCAAATACCAATGCGTACCTGTACATTGTATTTTTAAATGCCAACCATTTATAATCTGTGAATAAAACTGCAAATTTTGTAGTGGCCAGTTGAAATGTCATGCCCACAAAAGACAGAACCAAAAGTAAAGTGACCAACAATGCAGCATCTGCAAAGGCTTCTGGTCCCAACAATCTACCTAACAAAAGATTGTAAAGGTAATTGCCCCCATTTACAAGTAAAGCACTGCCCATAAACAATTGTTTAGGGGAGATCCGCTTTAAGGCTAATTTAATCGCAGTCATTTTGATAATGTGGTTTTTTGGGGGTTAGAGTGGTAATTATCTATATACAACCGCAATTTTAGCAAGTTGACCAACAATTTTAACAGAATCTTTCATTGACAGTTTTGATCCATCTGCATGAATCCATCTTTTAAGAGGCTGCTCACAAATAAGCTTGATAGCTTCATTTTTACCAAAGTATTTTCGCATTCGTATAAACATCTCCACATCAAACAACCATTTAGTTATAAAGGGTTTGCTAAACATTAGTGGTATTACAGAACGATCCATAACCTTAGCTCCACATTGAGTGTCATTAAAGGGCATTCTTAAAATAGTGCGTATGATAAGGTTAATGGTCATACTAATTATTTTACGAGCAGATTCTTTGGTAATATCCGCCCCCATTCTACTCATTCTAGAGCCACTGACAATTTTAAAATCAGATTTATCAAGAGTTTCTACCAAATCATCAAAGTCTCTAAAATCGGTAGAAAGATCGGCATCTAAAAAACCTATATAGTCTAGCTGTGGATCTTTAGCCATATGTAACATACCTAAGCGTACAGCTTCTGCTTTACCGCCATTTTTCTTACAATCATAGATACTTATATTGCTTTCGTTCCCTTTTTTCAATTCTTCTAAAACTTCTAAAGTCTTATCGGTACTACCATCGTTTACAAAACAAAGGTGATAACCAAGGTTATTGTGTGCAAAGTCTCTAAACTCTTTGCCTAAAAGTCGTTCTTCTTCGTTATAACAAGGTATAACAACACCTACACAATTTTTTTGAAGCATTCTACCGGCATTGGCAACATCGGTATTCATTTCAACTATAGGTGCACCAATTAGCCTTTTAATACGAGCTGACATTTCTGACAAGCTCACGGGCTTTTTCATGTAATCATCGATACCTAGGGTAAAACCATCCATGATCACCTTTTCTTCTGTATTACCTGACATTACCAAGACCGGGGTAGATTTTCTATCGCCACCTTTAATATGCTTTACAACATCTAAACCAGACATACCCGGCATATTTATATCAACAAGTACCAGATCAGGTTTAAAAGAATCATATAATTCTATTCCTTTACTACCCGAATCTGCCGTTTTAACAGTATAGCCAAGCTCGGTAAGTCGTTTTTCAACAGATAATAAAATTAGCTGTTGATCATCAATAGTTAGTATTTTCATGGTTTACATAAGTAAGATTTAACTTACATATAACGGAGAATTTTCATAAAATTGTACTTTAAAAGTAAAAAGTTTTTATAAAATCATTACTAACCACCTAGTATATTCAATTATCGATGTTATTAAAAAAGCTGTATTCATTTAAATAGGTTGCACAAAATATAGTTATGGAAATGTAATTATCACCTAAATATATAGGTCTTGATTTTAAATAAAAGGGGTAGCTAACCACACTACCCCCTTTTCACTAAACCTAACCAAAACGTTTATATCGTTAATTCTTTCTCCAATAAAGAGATATCTAATTGAAATCCTTTAGATTTTGCCATTTGTAATGCTTTAAAATATTCTATGTAGATATTTGTAATATCTGACATTGGTATTGAACAAGCCGCTTTATAGTTCGCCTTAGATAAATACTTTCTGTAAGAGTCATGCTCTAAAATATTCTCAATAGCATCTGCCAATGAAACCGCATTATTAGGTTTAAAAAATTCACCTTTATAACCTTCTTCTTTCACGAGAATACTAAGGTCTCCAATGTCTGGTAACGCAACCGCTTTACCATAGCTACCTGCTTGGTGCAGCACTCCAGAACTACCTGTAGTAGACGTATATGGAAATACAACAATTGCACTTTCTTCAAATACACGCGACACATCTTCTTCTGGAACATAACCTGTAAAACACAATTGATCAATATGTGCATATTTCTTTTTCATACTATCTAAATACCCTAAGGTATTTGGGCTATCTGTACCGGCAATAACAATTTCTATATCAAGTTCGGTACGTTGCCTAATCAATTCTACGGCCTCAATCATAATTTCCACCTTTTTGTAGGTGCCAAACTTACCAAAAGCCATCACTTTCATTGAACCCATAGGTAATTCATAATTTGGCTCTTGCTGTATTTCAAAACATCCGTGCGGAACTAAAGCTACATTTCTAGATTTATACTTCTGCTCTAAAATGGATTTGTATTTACTGATGGTAACGGCTACAATGTCTGATGCCAAAACAAACCTTGTAAGCGCATTTCCAATTAAATTATATACTTTCTTTACCATTCTATTAGAAGTGATTCCAGCATTTTCTAAATCGACTTGTTCTAATAAATTATGAAATAACGATATGGTAGGTATACCTTTTAGTTTACACACAAGAGGTAGCATTAAACCAAGTGCCGCTGGTATATTCTTATCTCCGAATTTTAAAAATTGTAAATTAAAAAATATGGCATCTGGCTTGGTTGCAGATATTACCTTATTGATTTTGAATAGATTGTTGTAATCATTAAAACTCCAGCATTCTTTTACCAAAACATTACATCCATCCTCATTAAACGTTAAATCTTTTTCCCCCTCTGTTTTATCTGTTATCAAAATAATTTCAGTAACCTCTTTTTGAGTTCTAAAATGTTTAACCAAGTAATAACCATACTCTGTTAATGTTACTTTGCTAGGCGGGTATGCGGTTACTATGGCAAGTCTCATAAGGTTAAGTTTTAAAATTCAATTCGGTTATTTCTTTTACAAATATCGAACTAAAAAAAAGCTAAACAGAAGATCATTAGCCCGATGAAGAATTACTGTAGACGAATGGAAGTTTTGATCGGTTAAACTCTTTTGACAAATACACCTTGGTCATCAATATTCTTAAATATAATTTCAAAAGACCCTAAAACACCAATCATTTGACTACCATACGTAACTAAAAATCGTCTTACATATATTTTTGTAATATGGAATTATGCTTAAAAAAAAGTATTTGAGCTGTCAATAAGAAGACCATAGCAATAATCTGCATCTGTACCACTATAACCAAAGAACTATGAAAGAAGGCGATTATTATAATTTGAGTTATTGCTATCACCCCAGATAGGATGACGGGTAAATATTGATTTAGCGATAAAAAATGATACGCAAATAGGTTTGAGATAGCAAAGAGTGAACTAGCTAATGTATATTGCCATAGTAATGGTGCCATGCCCAAAAAAGCCTCTCCAAACATTAAATTGATTATAAACTTCGATAAAACGGCACAGCCGATTATTATACAAATAACCAAAAGACCAATATAACCTATATATTTCATGAGTACAGGTGCCGTTACCTTACCATTTTTTTGTCTTTGTACTACAGCGGGTATTAAAAAAAATACGAGCATCAAAATCACGAAATAAACTATACGCCCTATCATTGCCAACGAACTATAAATACCTACATCTACCGTATCGAAATAATGTTTTACCAAAAGTATATCACAGTTGTGTATTACTATTTGAATAAATTCAAGGCAAGCGATCAAAATTACAAAACTGACTACCTTACGTTCGTTCTCTTTGTTTAAAGAAACTTTTTGAAGGTTATACTTTAAACTGAACACTACAGAAAAAACAAAAATTATATATAGTAGATCAGATGTTGTATGAAACTCATATTGCAAGTTATCGGTAGAGGTAAATAGAAGCAAACCTGTTAACATTCCAAAAACAAGGGCAAATTTATAAGGCACATATTTTAAGATCGCCCGCTGATCATTAACAAACATGTCTACCAATTTTGCGGTGTTCGGTAAAAAAGTCAATATTAAAAGAGATAAAACAAGCAAGAACCTAATCAACAAAGCGACATCACTACGCACCTCAGATCCAAACAGACTACCCGACACGATACTATAAAAATAATTACCAAGGTTAACGAAGAGCATGCCACCTATTAGTATTTTTTTAAAACAAACTTTCTCACATATTAATTTAAGAGCTATCATAAATAGTATTTAAAGTGACTAACATTCTAGTAGTTGGTGCTCAAAGATCTTAATGGTAGGCTTCTTTTTTTAGGCAGTTAAGATGAATGACCATTAGGTGTAGATGAGTCGCAATTAAGCTACTTCCATAGCCATTGATACAATTTTATCTTTACAATATTCATATTGACAAATAAATTGCAATAATTACCGTTAGGTACTTGTAGTATAAATCTTACTTTAATGATTAAAAAAATAGTATTCTTTTTTCTTTTAAGCTCTACAGTGCTTACAGCCCAATCCGACATGACGAAAGGCTTTGGTTTTTTAGAAAAAGGAAATTTTCAGGAAGCGGAACTTTTTTTTGGTGAATACCTAAAAGAAGATCCCAATAACAAAACAGCACTACTGTGTTACGGTAGAGCAGTTGGCTTAAGTGGTGAACCCAAAAAAGCAACAGGTCTATTCGCAGATTTACTAAAGGAATATCCAGGAGATTTTGAAATATTGATCAACTACAACGAATCTTTTTTATGGGCCAAAGAATATGAAGAAGCTAGACCGCTATATGCAGATTTGGTAGAAAAATTCCCCACGAAATTCGGTGCAGTATTGGGCTACGCCAATACACTAAGTAATCTTAAAGAATATGAGTTGGCATTAAGTTGGGTAGAAAAGGCCATTGAACTAGAGCCAGAGAACGAAAGTGCCAAAATTTCAAGAAAATTCATGCGATTGGGCTATGCAAGTGCCTTTGTGAACAACCAGCAATATGAACAGGGAGAAAAAACGTTGCAAAAAATATTTGAAGATTTCCCCAATGATAAAGATGTACTTATTAACCTGGCCAATCTTTATCTCATAACCAAACAAGCTGATAAAGCTAAAAACATGTATGCTAGGTATGCTACCTCTCCAAAAGATTCCATTACGGCATTGAACGGTATCGCCCTTGCAGAACATTTAGACGAAAATGACAAAGAAGCTTTAGTTATCGCTAAAAAGGCTACCATTAAAGTAGATAAATTGAATGACATAAAATTGACCCAAAGTACTTACGACCGTTATGTACAGGCTTTGATATGGAATAAGAAATTTATACCGGCACGTAAAAAAATCGATAGCTTAGAATCTCATTTTGTCAATAAGAATTGGATACATGCACTAAAAGCAACCTTAGGCCTATACACGGGCGATGCCAAAGCAAGTATTGAAAGCTATGATAGAATTTTGGTCAATGACAGTGCTTCTTTCGACGGAAATTTAGGAAAGGCTAATGCCCTATTTGCATCTGATAGAATAATACCGGCATATAACATGGCAAACCAGACTTTAAAATTTTATGACAATCAAAAAGATGCCAAAGGCTTTATAAAAAAACTAAACTTAATGCATACACCTACTATTGAAGAGCACGCCGCGTATACTTTCGATAATGGTAATAATTCGGCCTTTTTTACGAACACGACGGTAGAAGTACCCTTCTCCACTAAATTTAAAACTACTTTTTCTTATTTCTTTAGGTCTACCGAAAATACGGTAACCGATAACAAGGCAACTTCTCATGTAGCCCTAGTTGGTTTGCAATACAAACTATTTCCTAAAACAATTTTGAAATCTGTATTAGGCTTTAATAATTCTAGATTTTTAGAACAAGCATATACGCAGCCCGTTCTTGATGTTAAATTAGATTTGCAACCTTTTAAATTACAGAATTTAACCCTGGGGTACCAAAGAGAAGTGCAAAGTTTTAATGCCGAATTAATAGAGCGTGAAATAGTACAGAACCACTACGGTCTAAATTATAATCTTGGAACCAATGTAAATTTTGGATGGTACACACAACTAATGCATACACAACAGAGCGATGACAATGTGCGAAATTTACTTTTTACATCACTGTATTATAATGTACTTAAGAAACCAGCTTTAAAAATGGGTCTTAATTATCAATACATAACCTTTAATGATCAAGTACCTACCATATACTTTAGTCCAGAAAAATACCAAGCAGTTGAACTCTTTGCTGATGTTAGAGGTAAAATATCGGAAAAGACTACTTACATGGTAAGCGCAGCGACCGGAATTCAAAAAGTCGAAGACGATCCCAAAACAAATATCTTTAGGGCAGAAGCATCTATACAACACCAATTCTCAAATAGGTTTAGCTTGAATTTCTATGGCAAGTACAGTAATATAGCCTCTGCGACAGCAGCTGGTTTTGAATTTACGGAAATAGGAATAAAAGCAAAGTGGCTATTTTTAAAGAAACCCTTGTTTTATAATAAACTAAATTTAGATTAAGAGACTTTTTGAACTTTATAGTATTTCAGGCTATATATTAAAATTAACAAAAAAACATTGCCAATCTTTCATCTGAGATAAAACCGATTTTAAATATTTATGATCAATATTTATTTCAATTTTGTAAGAATTTTATCTACTTTAGCGTAAGTTTTATAGACTTTACATGTTCGAGAACACAAAATGAAAAAGATACTATAATAGATCTTGTATGTGGAAGAAAGTTTTAAAAATGTTTATTGGCCTTTATGTGCCACTTTTGGCGCTTACCCTTTTTTTATATCACTCTCAAAAGGCAGAGCAAATTGATGCTATTTTAGAGCGTCAGATTCGTGCTAACACGATGAAGAAAGTTTCTTTTGAAGAAAAATACCATTCTTTTTTGCGTAATACCCA
>ENA-ORXC01000871-ORXC01000871.1-marine-metagenome-genome-assembly--contig:-NODE-871-length-19435-cov-3.692272_pt1 | contig 19435 bp, 18 predicted proteins | sample MGYA00237865_ERZ511478 | MGnify/ENA metagenome assembly ERZ511478 | reverse complement strand
TTGGAGCCCTTTCGAATGAGACGCTTTTTGTCTCAATCGAAAGGGCGAAACAGCCGGAGGATTTGGCCCGCGCAGCTGGATCTAGGGAAAAGCGAAAGTGGGCGTATAGGGGCGACAAGCGCTGGAGCCACACAAAAAGAACACGGTCTTTGTGTTCATTTTGTGGGGTGAAGCGATCGAGCCCCTGGCCACTGCAGCTGGATCTCACGAAAAGCGGAGACGAGCGTCACTGATTTTCCACTTTGGCCAATATATTTCGGATTTGGCCAATATATCTCGATTTTAGCCAATATATTCTGATTTTGGCCAATAAATCTCCGTTCTGGCCAATAAACCGCCCTCCTTCCACTCCCTCCCACACTCACACCAGCTACTTCGCACTTTTCTCTCCTTTTTAACTAAGAAAAAGAAGCTGCACCATGTGCAGCTTCTCAATTTGATCCAAAAACTAGCCAGATACCCACTCAAAACGGCTATTTCGTCGTACTTTTCTGCTCCTCTACAGCCGAAAGGTACCGGTTATAGTAAGACGGTATGTTGTTTAACAACAACAACTCAATATAAATATGACTTTTCATATTAAAATCATCAAAATCAATGTCGGTTAAATCCTGTATCTGTTTCATGCGATAATTCAGCGTATTGGGATGGATAAACAGTTCAGCCGCGGTGCTTTTACCCTTACCGTTGTTCGATAAATACACCTCTAGCGTCTTCAACAAACTAGAATGACTAACTGAGTCCTTTTCCATCAAATTAAGCAAATTTTGATTAAAGTAATGCTCCGTATTGTTTTTCTCATAAAGAGCGGCAAGATACCGGTATACACCAAGCTTCGAGAACTCTCGCGGCATCACATCTGGCCTTGGACCAATAAAGTCAGCTGTCTCAATGACTTCCAATGCTTCTAGAAAACTTTTCCTCATATCAATAAGTTCCACGTATTCTTTTCCAATTCCAATCAAGAAAGAATAAAACTCTTCGTGCGTTAACGCACTCTTCACGTACTCTACAAGCTCACGGCTATGCTCAATGGCAGATCCCTTCATACTTTTATCACCAGAAATGACAGCAACCACTTGAAGCTCGGTTTTCAGCACCTGAATTTTATGACGCTTAAACCGAGACAGAAGCTCGAGCACTTCATTCAAAAGCGGTTCTTGAGATGGCTCTCCAATGGACATAACAAGTACAGAAAAGCGCTCAGGCAATGGCAAGCTTGCCACCTGGGCTTTACGCCTCATTTGATTTTCGCTTTCATATTCATGAAGAAGCACGTTCCAAATCAATTTTTCCTGCTTCCCCTCATGCTCTTTCCCTTTTTGATACGAATCATGAATAAGCTTGCCAACGTGAGGGGTGATTTCAGTAAGAAAATCAACCTCTTCTTCCGTAAGCGGACTATTTGTTTCTTGTACCCAGAGATACCCCATTGTCCGCTCTTCATAGATGGCTTTCACCACAACACGCTGATAAAAACCGATTTCTTCAATAGGGGCAATGCGAATGGGAGCTTCATTGCTCTCAAGCTGTTGCACGATCCCTTCTTTTTTTAAACGATCAATAATAAAAACTGGGCATTTCTTATATAAAATGGTTTTTTGCTGCGTTTGATCAAAACTTTCCGATGCTGTGCTATAGGAAATAAGCTCAAAATTTTTGTTCTCAATAATAACTGGCTTATTCGTCGCAATGCTGATCATCTCAGTTGCTTTATGAATATCCGTCGCTTCTAGAATCCGTTCTTTCGCATCTACCATCCAATCACCCTCCCTGTACCGACAATTGCTTTGAAACCAAAGGGTTTAGCAACACCAGAATTAGTCATTTTCATCTTCTTCTATTATATCGGTTTCTTCCTAAAAGAAAAATGATTAGGGGGAGATTCTCAAAGAAAAAAGGACGCAGCCAAACTGCGTCCCTCACCTCTTTATAATGCCTTCACAAGGCCGCCGTCCACAACGAGTGATTGCCCGGTCATATACGTATTAGCATCTGATCCGAGAAATACGATCGCCTTTGCAAATTCATCAGGTTCCCCGTATCTTTTCATTGGAATGGATTGCTCCGCCTGACTCTTTAATTCAGCAGCATTGATGCCTAACTGATCTGCCTTAATTTGATCAAGTTGCTCCACACGATCCGTAGCAATACGTCCTGGGCCTACGGTATTGACCAGAATATTATGCTCTGCGTACTCCTGGGAAAGACTTTTAGCTAATCCCACAATTCCTGCTCGGAATGTGTTCGAGAGGATCAAGTTATCTAGTGACTGTTTAATGGAGGATGAAGCAATGTTCAAGATCCTTCCCCATCTATTTTCTTTCATATATGGAATGGCTGCTCTTGACGTTCGAACAAAACTTAATAGATTCAGTTCAAACGCATTTTGCCAATCATCATCACTAAAATCCTCAAATCCCCCAGCTGGAGGACCGCCCGCATTATTAATTAACACATCAACTGTACCATTCGCTTCTGCGGCAAACGTCATTAATCGATTAATATCATCCGCTTTTGTCATATCGCAAACGATCCAACTAACCTGCTCATTCCCTGTCTCTTCAATGATTTCTTCGCATGCTTTTTTTAGTTCATCATCACTTCTACTTGATAAAATAACATGCGCACCTTCTCTCGCAAATGCAAGGGCCGAAGCTCTTCCAAGTCCCTTGCTTGCAGCTGTTACGACGACTGATTTTCCTTTTAGATTGAGATCCATTCCTATCCACTCCATTCTAAATTCCATTTTCTACTATTCTACCACTCGATAACAAGTCTTGTTATGCTACACTATTGAAAACGTTACCAAATGAAAGGAGATGATTTGATTCATGAACACCCTTTTCGTCGCCGGCCACTCAAAACTCCCAACTGGCATGGCCGCTAACAACATTTCAGACACCTTAACACTCACTCTTGAAGTTGATAAAAAGTATGGCGTGATCGTCGACGCATCTTGCACACTCGCAACGGAACATAGCAAACAGTTCGTTAAACAATTACTCAAAGGATTCAGTTTAAAAGATGGTATTACAGACCCTCTCCATCAGTTAAAAGAGGGCTATCTTGGAAAAGCCGGCAATGCTCTTGCTGCTGCTCTTAAGGATGCTCACAAGCAATACGAGCTGCATCCTGAACCTCTTAACACATAAAAAAGAGTAGAGGACAAATATTCTCATTTGCCCTCTACTTCTCTTTAAAAAACAATGCCAGTATCTTCAGCAATTTCATCGTTTATGATCCCTATCCCTATTATCTTATCCTCTTCCACAATCGGTTGAACAGATGGATTGGAAGGATAGTTTTCTCCATCAAATTTTAGCTGGTGATAGCCAGGCTCTATTCCTCCACCCGCCACATACATCACAATGTTCTTCCATCCGTTCGTTGTTTCATTTTGAATGATGACTGGGGTTCTGACCAAAGAAAAACGAGACTTCACCGTATAACCCCCGTCCTTTTCTTCTAACAAAAGTCCACTGCATCCTCCTGTTCCACATACCATAGGACCGACTAAATAGACAAATGTTTCATTTATCTGATCATTGTTTAAGTCTAATTTATTGTAGTAATAACGAATGGAGTCTGTCCCCTTCGTAAGACCGAACTCTTTAGCAAACACTTTTTCAAGGGCAGCGTCTTTTTTCGTTTCTGATTTGAGGTAGGTAACCTCATTTAAATTTGTTTCTTGCTCTGCTTGAACAGAATGTGCGTTATTCATAAATAGAAGCAACGCAAAAACAAGTCCTATCATATAACATTTTTTTCTAATCACTTCTTATACCCGCCTTTGTTTTTCATTTAGCCTATAGTTTATCCATTATAAAAAATCTCATCATGAAAATGAACTTTCCCACTCCTATATTTGTATAAATATGTGAAAATATAGAAATGAAAGGTGTGAAATACATGGCAATCGGTTGGATCATGGGATTAGTGATGGCAGGAGTTCTCGGAACCATTTTTGCCGTCTTAATTGCAACGCTTCAAAAACATGTTCACAAAACAAATGGAAGAATTGATTTTCAGAAGACCAATCTCTATTTCTATTGGTCGCGGTGGGATTATGTCATGATTGCTTCCTCAGCGTATTCTTTCTTATGTATTACAGGTTTATTTGTTTTTCTTATTAAAGGAGAAAACATTGAAAATCCATTTGTGCAGTTCTTTCTGCATCAGACCTTTGTTTTTCCACTTCTCACATTTCTCTGGTTTATTTTCCGACTCGCTTACACTTACAAAGGGATAAAAGAGCGCTGGCCAAATGAATTTTAACGAACGCGAATCGATTCCTTTCGAGAAATCATTGGCTATGACGTTCGAAACCATTTACCTTACACACAAAGATTCACTCTACCGTTTCTTATTTCGCTATACTCGTGATGAGCAGCTTAGTATCGATCTTGTTCAGGATACATTCGTTAAATTTTACAAGTACCAGGATCGCTATGATGTCACACGAGCTTCTCTAAAAACGTACCTTTTCAAAATCGGTTATCAGCTGATGATTAACAAAATAAAACGAAGAGCAAAATGGCAAACGCTGCTCCCTTTTCTGATCAAAAAAGAAGAATTTTCTTTTAACGATTCTGTGGAGAAGATGACGATTCAGTGGGCAATTAAACAGCTACCTGAAAAGCAGCGAGCGGTTATCCTCTTAATCTATTATCACGACATGACTCAAGAAGACACGGCAAACATTTTAGATATTCCGGTTGGAACGGTTAAGTCAAGATTATCGACAGCCATTAAACGTTTAAGAGATTTATTGGAGGGACATTACGATGAAATCACACAATAACCATTCGCTACCGAAAGAACTGCGTGAACAACTTGATCAGTACACCGTTGACGTTCCCCCTCTTTCCTTCAAGAAGAAGAAATCAGACCGAGTAGCGGATTTTATGAGTGCACCCGTTCAAAATCCACTTGATCACTATGCTAGTACATCTGGTTTGTTACTGAAAATCCAATTAGTCCCGATTGGTCTTACGATTGGAATATCGGCAGGATTACTATTATTCATGTAAATTCTATCAATAAAGGACCTCATCCAGGGTCCTTTTTAAGTTACTAATGCTTGTAACCTTAATAAACAGTCAACAAACGTTTCAACTATTTAAAGAAATGATTCCCCCCTAAAAAATTCTTTTCTTATCTACACCCTAGCAAAAAAGTCATGACATCATGTACTCTATGAGAAAATGACTCATAGTGATGTTCGCCATCCTTAACCACTTTAAATTCTACACTACTCCCTCTTTCCTCTAATAATCCAAAAATCCGTTCATTCGATTTCAGAAACGCTCGATCGATCCGCTCTTCTCCCGACTCCTTATCTCCGCAATCCAAATAAAGACCGTCAAATGCAACTTGTTCGGATTCTAAGATATACTGCTCTAACTTTTCCTGATTACGAAAAAAAGCGGAAGAGATCCCAGCTCCTCTTCTAAAAACAGTTGGATAGCGACATAGCGCATAGACTGTAAGCAAACCGCCAAGTGAAATACCAGCCATATAATTCGATCCCTCCTGTATGCGATACGTAGCATTAATTGACGGTACTAAATCCCTCACGATAAAATCCAGATAATCCCTACCCTTCGCTTCCCTAGAATCACTTTTTCCCGTAAGTTCATCGCTCATCTTTCCCGGCGCCCATAGGCGATATTCCTCCATCCGATTAGCGCCCGAATCAATCGCAATAACAATAACCTGATCATGATTCTGCTCGAGATAGTCCTTTAAACGCAACGACCTTCCCCCTACTGCGTCCTTATCTTCAAACACATTTTGTCCATCGTGCATATAGAGAGCAGGGTAATCTTGATTCGTTTGTTCATATGTATCTGGTAAATAAATTCTAACCGTTCTTTCTTCACTAAACACTGGAATCCAATATTGTTTCGTTACTAACATGCCCCAACCCCTCCATTTCTAGAACTATTCTTCTCGTAGTAGCCTCCTTTTCCCTCTTCCATAAAATAAACCACCGAGTTTCCTCGATGGCTTTTCGTTCACGATAATCGAATCATCTTTCTCGTAGGCGAAGGCACTTTACCTGCAATGATCTTCCCAATCTCTAATGATGCTGTCGCAGCAGGAGAAGGTGCGTTGCAAACATGAATGGATCTTTTGCCAGGAATAATAAAGAAATCATCAACAAGTTGACCATTCTTAAGGAGAGCCTGAGCCCTTACTCCCGAGTGAGTTGGAACCACATCTTCCTCTTGAATTTCTGGTACAAGTCTCTGGAGGCTTTTCACAAATGATTTTCTGTGAAAGGACCGTCCCATTTCTTTTAGTCCTTCTTTCATGTTACTTCCCGCCATTTTCCAAAACCCCTCAAATGCCAGCACATCGAGGGCATCTTTTGGATTAAATGAAAGCTTATGATAGCCCTCACGCTTCAAGCTAAGTACCGCATTTGGTCCAGCATGAATCGAGCCATCCATCATACGAGTGAGATGAACACCGAGAAACGGAAAATCTGGATTTGGTACAGGATAAATTAAGTTTTTAACCAGATGACTTTTCTCTTTCTTCAATTCAAAATACTCGCCTCGAAATGGAACGATCTTTAAATCGGTATAAATATCCGCAAGCCTGGCGATACGGTCACTTTGAAGACCAGCACAATTAATTATATACTTTGCTTTATACGTTCCTTTAGACGTATCAACCACCGCTTCATCAAGACTTTCTTCGATATTTGTTACTCTGGTCCCCTGAAACAAGTCAACTTCCTGGTTCGATAGAATTTCCGCTAATTTCTCAGTCACTTTCTTATAATTCACGATGCCAGTAGACGGCACCCGAATCCCACCTATCCCATTTACATGAGGTTCGACCTCTTTAAGCTCCTCCTTTGTGAGCTTTTGTACGTCAAGACCGTTTTCCAATCCACGTTCATACAAGTGATTTAGATTACCTTTTTCCGTTTCATCAACAGCTACGATAACCTTTCCACACACATCATGTGCAATATTATTCTCCTGACAAAAGCGAACGATCGACTCACTGCCCCGCTTCGCTAATGTCGCTTTCAAGCTACCAGGCTTATAATAAATTCCTGAATGAATCACACCACTATTCCTACCTGTTTGATGACTAGCCCATTCCTTTTCTTTTTCAACGATTGCAAGTGTTGCATTTGGGTAACGCTGTCGAATCGAAAGCGCTGTGGATAAACCAACGATTCCGCCCCCAATCACGAGATAATCATACATGCTGTTTCCTCCAATTCAACTCAAGCAAATCGACCACGCTGGCGTAAAAGCTCTCTGTGAAGTCCAGTATTTTCTTCAAAGGCTTCTCTTCCATGAAGCCAGAATCGGTTATTCAACATAATCAATTCTCCTGCTGGAAGCTCAAGTCCTTTTGTGGCAGAAGAATTCTCCATCGAACGTGATAGTTCCTGTAAATAAGTTGCCTGCGCAATGTTTTCTGGATGAACGAACTGATCGATAAAACAAATACAAGGTTCATTGTTTTGTTCATAGAACGTTGTACGGAACACTTCCTTCACCACATTTTTGCTTGGCGGTGCCTTATAAATCAATCGCTGTGATGCCATCGGGTGCTGATAAAACCGCTCAAGCTCTTCCCAATCATCAAGATGAAGAAGTCGTGAACGTCCGCCAACCGCCTGTTGCTCCTCAAATTTCATCATCAACAACCAGTCCGTCGCTTCATCTACATATGTTCCGTCCGTATGGAGTGTAAAAAGACGATACGCCTGACGAAGGTAGGAATCACTCGTATCCGTATGTTTCACTGAAAAACGAGCGTAGTAATTTCCGGACATCGCATCGAAATTAGGAATGCCAACAAGGTGAGAAAATGCGGTTGAAAACTTTACATAGTCCTCTGGATCAGTCGTTTGCTTGTTAACTCCAACGGTAAATCCGCCCGTCTGTCGATCATGAAGAATTGCTCGAACCGCTTTTTGAAAGTTTTCATCTAAAAGCCGTAAGAGCTTCTCTGTCAGAATAAATCGCATGTAAGGGATATACACTAACTGCTGACTACTAATCTCACGAACGTCTTCAAAAAAACGAGTGATCACTTCTTCTTCCAGCTCCACTACATAAAGTCGTTCATGAACTGCACTCGGTTTAATCTCATACCCTTTGCCTTTTTTCACACTTCTTTCGTCCTGCTTCATCCTTGTAAGTTCCATTGCACGCATCTCTCCTTTTATTGTTTTTAGAATGACAAGAAAAACAATAAAGCCAGCACACTTCTCCCGTCTTACGGAAAAAATATACTGGCTTTAAACTGCGCACGAAACTCCGGCAAGAGCTTCAACAGTTTTATCAGTTATTGTAATTGTTGTCATTCAGTCGGTGCCCTACTGTCCCGACTTTGAAAGGGGGCGCCTTTCTAAAGGGAAGTATGAGCTAGTAAGTTAAGATTACAATGAATTGAATTTTCCGTCAACTACCCTATTCTCTTCAAGTCTTCCTTACATGCATCTTCAAAATCCCAGTCGGCCCTTTCTGATTTAATTGAATCATTTGCTCAGCCATCTCTTTCGGTGTGTAAGGCATTTCATTTTCAAGCCACCAGGAAATCATGCCTGTATAAGCAGATGCGATATAGCTTGCGATCACTTCACTTGGTAACGGGAGAGGATCGAATCTCCCCTTTGCAATTCGATTGTCATAGAAATCAAAGAAGAAGCTACGCATGTGATCAAGAAAGTTCGGCATTCCTTTTTTGATTAACATTACGTGAAAGAATTTATCATATTCTGCAATACTTGAGAAAATATGTTCTGCGATATAACGCTGAAGTTCATCAATTGGTAAATTACCAGGAGGAATGGTCAGCGCCTCGCCAAACAACTGCCGAAGCATTTCATCAACCGTTTGAAGTAGTAACTCTTCTTTATCTTGATAATGCAAATAAAAAGTAGCGCGGTTAACCGTTGCTTCTGTTGTAATATCGGCAATCGTGATTTTCTCATATTCTTTTACTGACATCAGATGGATAAACGAATCTTGCAAGAGCTTTCGTGTTCGCGTAACGCGCGGGTCTTCCTTTTTTCTCATAAAATCTCCTCCAAATTAAACTTTTTCTCAACAATGCTTTATAACTTGTCGTTTAGACCACGTTTATCGAAAACTTGATTATTGCTCAATTTCATGACTTTGTTAAAATATTTTACGACACTTGTTGTATAAAGTGAAACTTCTATCAGAGGGGGTTTTGCTTCTTCCCCTCTGATGGTTAGGTGAACCAATCTGACATTTAGGGGAAGTTGCCCCCACCTTAACGTACTTATTGACCTACGTTAATTAGGTGGGGGTTTTATTTCCCCTTAAGGTGAGATAAATAACAACCGTTGTTCTTTCCGAACGATATTTATTGGAGGTTAAATTGAATGAATGAGAAGAAATTCACAAAAGCCCGGTGGATTACAATTGCAGCAACCTTTCTTGCTTTTATGGGAATAGGGATTGTCGATCCCATTCTTCCAACGATCGCAGAACAAATTGGTGCAAACCACTGGCAAGTAGAAATGCTGTTTACTGCCTACATTTTAACAATGGCAATTATGATGATTCCAGCCGGTATTTTTGCAAGTCGATTTGGTGATAAGCGCATGATGGTTTTTGGTTTATTTATCGTGACGGTCTTTGCGCTTCTCTGTGCTCTATCAAATGGAATCGCAAGCCTATCGATTTTTAGAGCAGGTTGGGGATTTGGTAATTCTATGTTCTTCGCCACAGCCATGACGCTATTAATCGCTTTATCTAAAGACCCACAAAAGGCCGTTGGCTACTATGAGGCAGCGATTGGACTAGGAATGGCGGGTGGCCCCCTTGTAGGTGGTGTTCTTGGTGGTTATTCATGGAGATTCCCTTTCTTCGCAACGTCGATCCTAATTCTAGCTGCATTTTGCCTTGTTCTCTTCTTTGTGTTTGAACCAAATGGCAAACAAAAACGTAAACCTGTTGGAATGAATGAGTTAAAAGGGCTCTTTTCATTCAAACCATTCCTAACGTCCGCTCTTGCAGCGATGCTCTATTACTACGGGTTTTTCGTAGTGCTGGCTTATACACCGCTCATTATCGGACTTAATGCGATTCAAATTGGATTTGTATTCTTTGGGTGGGGGTTAATGCTCGCCTACGGTTCAGCCATTCTAAGTCACCAACTTGAGAAAAAGTTTCTACCGAAGAAGATTCTTCCTTATAGCCTATTGATATTCGCTCTCTTACTAGCCTTACTATTTGTTGTTCCAACGACACCACTTCTGATTACTGTGGTTATCGTTTCAGGACTTGCTTCAGGACTCAATAACGCCCTCTTTACAAGCTACGTGATGGAAGTTTCTCCATATGAAAGAAGCATAACGTCAGGAGGATACAATTTCCTCCGCTGGCTCGGTGCTGCAATTGCCCCTGTTCTTTCTGGTTTGATCGGCCAGGGAGTATCAGCTCACGCACCGTTCCTCGTTGCAGCTATCCTTAGTGTTGGGGGGATTGGATTAATGCTAATAAAGCCTAAACCGGCTACGTTAGAAACTGAAATGAGTGCATAAGAAAAAGAGCGTAAAGCAGTGGCTTTACGCTCTTTTTAGATTATTTTTCAATTTTATCTCCGTTTTTTTCCCATGCAGCAAAACCACCGCTATAGTTCAAAATGTCCTTGAAACCAAGCGACTGCAGTAAACTTGTACCAATTGCTGAACGAGTTCCTGATTGGCAATGCACCACAACTGTTTTATCTTCTGGAATATTCTTCGCTTGATCTTCTAAATATCCAAGCATGTGGTGATTGGCCCCAGGGATGTGGCCCGCATTCCATTCGTTTTCTTTTCGAATATCAACCACATAAACATCTTCTTTATCATAAACATCTTTCAATTCTTCCGTTGTCACAAAGGAATAGCCTTCAAGATCATCCCATTGAGAGAGAAGCTCAGGACCAGCGTATGCTTTGATCCGATCAATGCCAATGGAGTGTAATGCTTTTACGATCTCTTCTTTTTGATTATCCTCTGCGATAAGAAGCAAGTCGCGCTCATAGTTTAATACCCAACCTGACCAGTTCGTAAATGCTTTATTGAATGGAAGGTTAATCGCTCCATCAATATGCCCATCCGCGAAATCCTGTGCTGGTCGCGTATCCACGATTGTCGTATTCCCATTCGTTGCAAGCGCACGAACTTCATCAACACTCTCAACCTTTTCAAGTTCTTCACCTGTTAAGACGTTTGGGCCTTCTTTATTTACTTTCTTCATCACAGCAAAGTACGTCGGAGCTTCAGGCTGTTCATTTAATAGTTCTTTGACGAATGTCTCTTCATTTTCTTCCTTCAATGCCCAGTTATTGCGAAGTTCATAACCAACTGTAGACTGAGGAACAGCACCAAGTGACTTTCCACATGCACTACCTGCGCCGTGACCAGGCCAGACCGTTATAAATTCTGGTAGCTCTTTAAACTTTTGTAGCGATTTGAACATTGATTTTGCTCCCGTTTCAGCTGTGCCAACAGCTCCAGCAGCTTTTTCAAGCAGATCCGGGCGACCAATATCACCTACGAATACAAAATCACCAGTGAAAATTCCCATTGATACTTCAGAGCCGCCTCCACGATCTGTAAGAACGAACGAAATACTTTCCGGAGTATGCCCAGGGGTATGCATCACACGAAGTTCAACGTTACCTACATGAATCATAGAACCATCAGTTACAAGTTCCACATTCAAACCATCGAGATAACCATATTTCCAGTCTTGATCTCCCTCATCGGATAAGTACAGCTTTACATCATGCTTTTCAGCTAGTTGTCTTGCGCCTGAAACAAAGTCAGCATGAATGTGCGTCTCTGCTGCTGCCGCTAAATGAAAGCCTTCCTTTTTCGCTGTTTCTAAATACGGTGTAACATCTCGCGCTGGATCAATTACAAGCGCTTCACCAGTTCGTTGACAGCCAATCATATAAGAATACTGTGCCAATTTTTCATCAAAAAACGTACGTAAATACATGTCATTATCCTCCTAGTAACAGTTTTTTAAATTACCCCTTGGGGTATCTATAACCATCATAAACCCTTTTTCATTTTTCAGCAACCATCATGTTTTATACCCTGATTACATCATTCTTCAAAACAAAATTTTCCCTTTTTAAAAAAATAATACCCTATAAGTAATTACCCTTTTAAGTAAGAAAAGACTTCTTTCAAAGAAATTTCTCCTTAGTATTATTTCCAAATCATGTGTTTAGCGAACCCTAAACTATTAAAATTGCGCAAAAAATCCAAATAATAACGCTTTTATTTGTCACTAAAGCTTTTTAAATTTAGTTCTTTATAACTATAATGTTTCTTTTAATTTCTATTAAATTCAAAATAAAACCAATAAAATATGAAAATAGAACTACTTATCTCGATGATAATAAAAAATGTTACTAAAGTATTCCAACAAAACTATTTCCCGCTTTTTATTAACTCAATTTATTGTGGTAGCATAATTAACACGGTGCGCACCTAAGAAAAAACACAACTAAGATAAGGAAGTGACGTTTACGTAATGGAAATTACACACAATCCTAACCTTCTATGGTTTGTTATTGCTTATGGCATACTCATGGTGGGACTTGGAATTTATTTCTCTAAGAAAGTATCAAATAGTGAGGATTTTATCCTCGCTGGTAAAGGACTTGGTGCTCTTGTTCTAACTGGGACATTGCTAGCAACATGGACAGGTAGTGGAAGCATTTCAGGTGGCGAAACGTCTATGGCGTATAGCTATGGAATTATTCCTGCGTTTCTTATGGCCATTCCAACGATAGTAGGTATCTTGATTCTTTATATCATTGCTCCAAGAATCCGAGCATTTGGGAAATATACAGTATCTTCAATACTTGAAGAAAAATACGGTTCATTCGCGAGGACGCTGGCAGGCATTATCATTATTCTTGCCTATGTAGGAATTGTTTCCTATCAGATGAAAGGGTTTGGCTTCATCCTGAACCTGACAACAGGTATTTCAGTTGAAACAGGGACCATTATTGGTGCTGCTCTTATCATCTTCCTGGCAACAATTGGCGGATTACGCTCGGTAGCTCCTACTGACGCTGTAAGTGCCATTTTGATGGTTGTCGGGTTAGGAATCACGTTACCAACCATATTTGTTATTGCTGGAGGTTGGGACAGCATCCTGGCGAATGTACCAAAAGAACACTTAACATTCAGTGGCCAGTTATCGAACATTCAATTATTAGGTTATTTATTACCCTCTTTATTTCTATTACTTGCTGACCAGAACATGTATCAACGGTTGGCTTCATCAAGTGGAGATCGATCATCGAAAAAAGCCCAAATTGGTTGGCTTGTGGCGATGCTTCTCATTTCTCCAACAATTAGTTTAATTGCTTTTGCAGCACGATCAATCTTCCCTGATATTGATCCAGGGATGGCACTGATGGCAACAACTGTCGTTATGCCAACGTTTGTCGGCGGTATTTTATTAACGGCAGCAACAGCATTTATTATCACTACAGGTAACTCTTACCTTCTTTCTGCCGCTACAAACGTCACGTATGATCTGTACGGAAAATATTTAAAAAAGGATGCGACTGATAAACAGTTGTTAGTCATGACCAAATGGTTCATCGTCATCCTCGGGGTCCTTGCTTATGTCATTATTAGCTTCTTCCCTACAGTACTATCTGTTCAAATGTATGCTTACACCGTTTACGGAGCTGGTATTACTCCTGCAGTATTAGCTGTCTTCTTCTGGAAACGTGTCAACCTTTATGGCGGCGTATCCTCTATGATCGCCGGTGTGGTTACAACGCTTGTTTGGGAAATCCCACTTGCTAAACCATTTGATCTAAACAGTGTTCTTTTCGCTGTTCCAGTAGCGGTTATCGTATTAATTGTCGTAACTTTAGTAACTACAAACAAAACAAAGTCTGAATAAGACATTCATCATCCAAATTTTTTGAGAACAGGTTGTGAGAAGAAATGAATCATCGTTTAGAAAATTTTTCGAATTGGCTAGGAGATACTGGACAAACCTTTGCGTTTGTTCACTCTTCATCCAATGTATTTTATCTTTCCAACTTTGAATGTGAACCACATGAACGACTATTAGGTTTATTTATTTTCCCGAATGCAGAACCATTTCTTGTTTGTCCGGGTATGGAAGTATCTCAAGCAAGAGATGCAGGATGGGAGCATGAGATTATCGGACATGGTGACGCTGATGACCCGTGGGAACTCATTCACGATGCATTGAAGAAACGTGGGGTTACTGAAGCAAATCAGGTGGCAATTGAGAAAGAAACCCTTTCTTATGGACGTGCTGAACAAGTTATGAAGCGCTATCCATCCGTTTCATTTACAAGTGCTGAAGAGAAACTTCACGAACTACGTTTAATCAAAGATGAGCCAGAATTAGAGATTCTAAGAAGAGCTGCAGCACTAGCAGACTTCGGGGTTGAGACGGGAGTTAAAGCGCTCCAAGAAGGTTGTACTGAAATGGAAGTTCTTGCAACGATCGAGTACGAACTAAAGAAAAAGGGTATTCGTGAAATGTCCTTTTCCACCATGGTGCTTTTTGGTGAAAAAGCAGGACAACCACACGGTAATCCTGGAGATCGCAAGCTTAAAAGAGGCGATCTCGTTTTATTCGATCTTGGCGTGGTGTTAGATGGCTATTGTTCAGACATTACCAGAACAGTTGCTTATAAAGAAGTGAATGAAAAGCAAAAAGAAATTTATGATGTCGTATTGAACGCGCAGCTTGAAACGCTCACTATCTCTCAACCAGGAACAAGACTTGGGGATCTTGATAAAACAGCCAGACAAATCATTGCAGACGCTGGATATGGAGACCAGTTCCCTCATCGAATCGGTCATGGAATTGGAATTGAAGTTCATGAATATCCATCTATGAGTGAAAACAACGACTCTCTTCTAGTTGAAGGAATGACATATACCATCGAGCCAGGCATCTATGTACCTGAAGTAGGCGGGGTTCGAATTGAAGATGATGTTCTTGTTACGAAAACAGGGTATGAAACTTTAACGAAATATCCGAAAGAACTTCAGATTATTAAATAGGTCAGTCCCATCCATCTTGTAAAGGGAGATGACATCTTCTGATGGACGGTTCTTTTCACTAGAACAGCTCAATCGAGCTGTTCTTTTTATTATCATCCGCCCCTCACTACTAACCTTTTTGATAAATAGAACATTTTAAAAACGTGTTACAGAATCAACATATTTGGGAACGGCATAGTTAAAGACGTAAGAACTGATAACCATTTTGGAGGTTTTAAATGTTTACACTAAGCGACATCCCAATGTTCTTCGTGAACTTTTTTATCATATTACCCATCATCACTCTCCTACACGAAGCTGGACATGTTCTTGTAGCAAGAGTTTTTGGAGGGAAAATCAAATTCTGTATTGGTACCGGGAAGACCATTTTTCATATCGGTCCTCTTGAAGTAAAAAAGAAATACTTTATGGAAGGTTGGTGCCAATATGAAGATTTAACCTATAACAAAACATGGGCTCACGTCGCCATTTATGCGGCTGGTAGTCTATTCAACATTATTGTTATTCTCATTCTAAACGCGTTAATTTATGCCGACATTCTTCCAGTTGATCTCTTCTTCTATCAATTTACTTACTTCTCGATTTATTTTATTTTCTTCTCCCTAATGCCTTATCGAAATGATGCCGGTAAACCGAGTGATGGCATGGCGATTATCGATGTCATTCGATACGGAAAAGCGCAAGATCCAATCGACTAAGAAAATCGTTCAAATTAAAGGATGCTTTTCTGTGGGAAGAGGTTCTTTTATTGTGACGAAAGATGAGGTTTTATAAAAAGAGATTCAGGAAATAGGAAGAATAAACCAATACACAAAAGGATGTGAAGAGATGAAAGCTGTTACGTATCAAGGGAAAGAAAAAATGGTTGTAAAGGATGTAGAAGCTCCGTCTATTCAAGAACGTACTGATATGATTGTAAAGATTACCGCTAGCGGAATTTGTGGTTCAGATCTGCATTTATATCATGGAGGAATTGAACCTGAACAAGATTATATCGTCGGTCATGAGCCAATGGGAATCGTTGAAGAAGTAGGTCCAGACGTAAAAACCTTAAAAAAAGGTGACCGCGTCGTCATTCCGTTCAATATTGGTTGTGGAGAGTGCCACTATTGCAAAAATCAGATGGAAAGCCAATGCGATGAATCGAACCCGCATGGTGAAGTCGGTGGCTTATTTGGTTTTACTGAAATAAACGGGAATTACCCAGGCGGGCAAGCTGAATACTTACGTGTGCCATATGCAGATTTCACTTCATTTAAAGTCCCAGAATCAAGTACACTTGATGATGAAAGTGTGCTTTTCCTCTCTGATGTTGTCCCTACAGCCTATTGGAGTGTCGAACATAGCGGCGTAAAAGCCGGTGACACTGTTATCATCCTAGGAAGTGGCCCAATCGGCTTAATGGCTCAAAAATTCGCCAAACTTAAAGGAGCCAAACGTGTCATTGCGGTTGATCAGGTAGACCATCGTCTTGAGCATGGTAAGCGTACAAACCACGTTGATACATTTAATTTTAAACAACATGATGATATCGGAGCTCTTTTATACGAAGAGACAAAAGGCGGTGCTGATGTTGTCATTGATTGTGTAGGAATGGACGGAACTGTCGCTCCAAACGAATCGTTTGGTTCTGAATTTGATAATCAATTTGGAACAATTTCCCCCATTGTAACCGCGTCTAAATCGGTTCGTAAGTTTGGTACCGTGCAATTAACAGGAGTATATGGGACGGAAGCAAATCGATTTCCACTTGGGGACTTCTTTACAAGAAACGTTTCGCTTAAAATGGGACAAGCACCAGTCATCCATCTGATGCCTAAACTCTACGATATGATTGAAAATCAGGAGTTTGACCCAAAAGATATTATTACACATAGTATGTCCATTGAAGAAGCCGCAAAAGGGTATGATATTTTCGACAAAAAAGAAGATGGCAATATTAAAGTTATTTTAAAACCATAAAGTAAATGGGACCACCTCCTTAACAAGAGGTGGCCCTCTTTAAGTGACTATCTCAATTCTTCTCCTCCATCATTTCCAATTACTAACATTACAATAGGTGATTAGACCCTCTAGTTAACAGGATCTTCAATCTTTTTAGGACCTCTGCTTTATTGTTAAGCTTTTCCAATAGGTTTAAAATGAGAGAGGAATGAATATTCATTCCGTATTATTTTTTTAGAGAGGGGCTCGTAACAATTCAAACGAAACGAGAAAGCATTATGACAAGCGCTCTTGCTCTATTTGCGGAGCGGGGGTTTAATGCAACCACAGTTCCGATGATTGCCACTTCCGCAAATGTTGGAGCAGGCACCATCTATCGTTATTTCGAGAATAAAGAGGTTCTTGTTAACACTCTCTTTCAAGATTATGTTGAAACATTTACAAATACGATTAAGGATCAATTTCCATTTCATAAGCCTATACGGAATCAGTTTCATCATATTTTTAAGGCAATGATTTTGTTTACAAACCAGAATGAACATGCACTATATTTTATTAAAAAACATAGTGCATCTCACTTTTTGGATCAACAAAGTCGGACTGATTTTAATCAATTGCTGAACTTATTAAGAAATTTCTTTGATACTGGTAAACAACATGCTGTTATTCGAAACCTGCCTTCTGAAGCCCTGATCGCTATTGTATATGGCGCATTTCTTGAACTTCAGAACCTTGTAAGAGCAGGTGAGCTCGATCCTGATCCAGAGCTCCTGTCAAATATTGAAGAAAGCTTATGGGACTCAGTTAGATCCCATCAATGAAGAGCAAGTCTCTTCATACAAGATAATGAATGAACGTTCATTCCGCTCCAAAAATTACTAATGAGGTGATTCATCTTGACTACTAAGAAATCGTTCCCACAGCCAAAAACTTATGGACCTTTAGGAAGCCTTCCTCTTATTGATAAAGAAAAACCCATTCAATCGTTTATGAAACTTGCTAAAGAATTGGGCCCAATTTATCAGTTTCAATTTCCTGGACGCACCAGTACGTTTGTCTCTAGTGCATCCCTTGTCTCGGAAATAACAGATGAAAAACGCTTCGACAAAAAAGTAGGACCCGTTCTTCAAAAAGTTCGCGCTTTTGGTGGAGATGGCTTATTCACAAGTGAGACGAACGAACAGAATTGGAAAAAAGCCCATAACATCCTTCTTCCAAGTTTTAGTCAACAAGCGATGAAAGGCTATCATAATAAAATGGTCGACCTTGCTACACAGCTTATTCAGAAGTGGGCACGCCTTAACCCTGATGAAGAAATTGATGTTCCCGAAGATATGACGCGTCTAACTCTTGATACGATTGGCCTTTGTGGATTCGATTTTCGCTTTAATAGCTTTTACAGAGAAACCAACCATGAATTTGTTGATGCGATGGTTCGTGCTTTGGATGAAGCGATGAATCAATCACAGCGTCTTGGGGTTCAAGATAAACTGATGGTACGCTCCAAAAAACAATTTAAAGATGATATTGATTATATGTTTTCTCTTGTCGATGGCTTAATCGCAGACCGTAAGAAGAATGGTGATCAAGGCGAGGATGATCTTTTAGCACATATGTTGAAAGGAAAAGACCCTGAAACAGGTGAACCGCTTGATGATGAGAATATCCGTTTCCAAATCATTACATTCCTTATTGCAGGTCATGAAACAACAAGTGGATTGCTTTCCTTTACACTTTACTATTTGATGAATAATCCAGATAAACTTGCTAAGGCACAAGAAGAAGTCGACCGTGTCGTTGGCGATGCTATTCCTGATTATAAGCAGGTAAAGCAGCTCAAATATGTTCGAATGATTCTTAATGAATCCCTTCGCTTATGGCCAACCGCTCCTGCCTTTTCTCTCTATGCGAAGGAAGATACAACATTGAATGGTGAATATGATGTAGAAAAAGGTGACGAGTTCACGCTCCTACTCCCCGAACTACATCGTGATAAATCCATTTGGGGTGATAATGTGGAAGAATTCGTACCTGAACGCTTTGAAGACCCGTCTTCTATCCCCCAACACGCTTATAAGCCGTTCGGAAATGGGCAGCGCGCATGTATCGGGCAACAATTCTCACTACATGAAGCGACGCTCGTTCTCGGTATGGTTATTCAGCACTTTGATCTAATCGATCATTCGAACTATCAACTTGATGTGAAAGAAACATTAACGCTTAAACCCGATGGTCTAAAAATGAAAGTGAAGCAAAGGAAGGAATCGATTTCTTTTGTTACACAAGCTGAACCTGTTGAAAAAGAAAAGAAAACAGCACCAGCACCCGTCGAAAATGCGCACGGAACTCCTCTTCTTGTCTTATATGGATCCAATCTAGGCACAGCTGAAGGAATTGCTCGTG
>ENA-ORXC01000870-ORXC01000870.1-marine-metagenome-genome-assembly--contig:-NODE-870-length-19457-cov-73.119763_pt1 | contig 19457 bp, 17 predicted proteins | sample MGYA00237865_ERZ511478 | MGnify/ENA metagenome assembly ERZ511478 | reverse complement strand
CTTAATTAAGCTTCTCTGTAAGCTTTTTAAATACCTTCTTAGGGTCTTTTCCTTTATAGAGAATACAATGCACGGCTTCAATAATAGGAATTTTGGCTTGTTTTTCACGAGACTCATTAAGTTCTAAAGCACTTTTTGCTGCATAATAGCCTTCGGCTATCATAGACATTTCCATCTGTGCGCTTTTTACCGTGTAGCCCTTCCCTATCATATTACCGAACATTCTGTTACGGCTAAAGACAGAATAACCCGTCACCAATAAATCTCCTAAATAAGCAGAGCCATTAATGTCTCTCTTCATCTTATGAGCACGTTTTACATAACGTTTAATCTCACGTATAGCATTACTCATTAACAACGCTTGAAAGTTATCTCCGTAGCCTAAACCGTGTGCAATACCAGCCGCGATGGCATAAATATTTTTGAGCGTAGCAGCATACTCAATCCCGATAATGTCATCACTAGTGGTACATTTTATATAATCACTAGATAGGTTTTTTGCCACCAGCTTTGCATTTTCTTTATCTGCACAAGCTATTGTAAGATATGACAGACGCTCAAGTGCTACCTCCTCTGCGTGACAAGGGCCAGCAATAACGCCTATATTTTCAAAAGGTATGTTATATACATTGTGAAAGTGATCACCCACCAGCTTACCACTCTCTGGCATTATGCCTTTTATAGCAGAAATAATGAGTTTATTTTCTAAAGAAGCCGTGAGCTTTGCTAGCTCACCACCTATAAATGCAGATGGCACTGCAAATATGACTACATCTGCATAAGCAACAATCTCGTTTATATCATTACTTAACTTAAGTTGTTCTGGCTTAAACTCTACAGAGCTTAGGTAACTTGGGTTATGCTCTTCGCGTTTGATGTGCTCAAGTGCATAGTTACTGCGCATATACCAACCTACAGTCTCTAGGTTTTCACATAGCATTTTTACAATAGCGGTTGCCCAGCTTCCTCCTCCTATAACTCCAAATGTGGGTTTACTCATCATCTGTATTTTATGTCTTAATTGTGCTAGTTACTTTTTCATCACGTTGCCTACCTTTTCTGGTAGTACCTCGTAGCCCATATTATATAATGTGAACCCAAAGATATCTGCATACTGCTCAATAGTTTTTGCTACTGGCGTACCAGCACCGTGACCAGCGTCTGTCTCAATACGTATAAGTACTGGGGCATCTCCTGCTTGCTTTTCTTGAAGCTCTGCAGCAAATTTAAATGAGTGAGCAGGTACTACACGATCATCGTGATCTCCCGTAGTAACCATTGTTGCTGGGTATGACGTTCCCGCTTTTACATTATGTACTGGAGAATACCCTTTAAGGTATTCAAACATTTCTTTACTATCCTCTGCAGTACCATAATCATATGCCCATCCTGCACCTGCTGTAAAGGTGTGGTAACGTAACATATCCATTACACCTACTGCTGGTAATGCTACTTGCATAAGATCTGGACGTTGTGTCATTGTTGCTCCTACAAGTAAACCTCCGTTAGAACCACCGCGTATTGCTAAGTACTTTTTTGAGGTGTATTTGTTATCAATAAGATACTCTGCGGCTGCAATAAAATCATCAAAGACATTTTGCTTTTGCATCTTAGTTCCTGCATCGTGCCATTTTTTACCATACTCACCACCACCTCTTAAGTTAGGCACTGCATACACTCCACCTTGCTCCATCCACACAGCATTTGCAATGCTAAAGCTAGGTGTAAGACTTACATTAAAACCTCCGTAAGCATATAAAATAGTAGGGTTCTTACCATTGAGTTCAGTTCCCTTTTTATACGTGATAATCATAGGCACCTTGGTACCATCTTTTGAGTTATAAAACACCTGCTTGCTCTCGTAAGCTTCTGGGTCAAAATCTATATCTGGCTTGATAAATAATTCTGAGGTACCAGATGCGATGTCGTATTTATAAATGCTCCCTGGCGTTTTATAGTTTGAAAAACTATAGTACAGTTCTTTTTCATCTTTTTCTGCGCCAAAACCTCCTACGCTTCCTACTCCTGGTAATTCTACATCGCGCACTAGCTTACCGCTGTAGTCATACTGTTTTACCTTTGAAACTGCATCTACCATATAACGCGCAAAAAATGATCCTCCTCCAGTACTTGGGCTCAATACATTTTCTGTTTCTGGTATAAAATCTACCCAGTTTTCTGGTGTAGGGTTAGATGCATCTACCGTTACAACACGCATATTAGGCGCATCAAGATTAGTTGCTATAAAAAGCTTGCTTCCTACGTTTTCCATCACGTAGCTATCAGAATCTTCGTGACCAAGTATGGTTACAAAGTCACTACCTGGTTTAGTAAGATCTTTCATAAATAACTTTCCTCCAGAGGTAGAGCTACGAGCGCTCACAAGCAGATAGCGGTTATCTTTTGTAACACTACCACCTACATATCTATGCTTCTCTGCAGCTGTGCCGCCAAAAATGAGCTTATCTGTAGACTGTGCTGTACCTAATTTATGATAGTATAATTTATGCTGATCTGTTTTTGCCGATAGTTCGCTACCCTTAGGCTTATCATAACTAGAGTAATAAAAACCTTCATTTTTGTACCAAGACATTCCTGAGAATTTTACATCTACTAGGGTATCCTCTACAATTTCTTTTTTCTCAGTATCCATTACCAGAATCTTGCGCCAGTCACTTCCTCCCTCAGAAATGGCATAAGCAAGAATAGATCCATCCTCAGAGAAGCTAGCTCCTCCTAAGGAAATAGTACCATCTTCTGCAAAGGTGTTTGGATCTAGAAATACCGTAGCTGTACTAGGATCTTCACCTGTTTTGTAGCGATAAATTACATATTGATTTTGGAGTCCGTCGTTTTTATAGAAGTATGTATAATCACCTTCTTTAAAAGGTGAACCTACTTTCTCATAGTTCCATAAAGTAGCGAGTCTATCTTTAAGCTCTGCTCTAAAAGGAATATTCTTGAGGTAGTCTTGCGTAGTGTTGTTTTCACGCTTTACCCAGTCCATTGTTTCCTCACTGCGATCGTCTTCTAGCCAGCGATAAGGGTCTTGCACTTCTGTGCCAAAATACGTGTCTACCGTATCTACTTTTTTTGTTTCAGTATAAGTTACAGCCATCGATGTTGATTGTTTTTCGGCGTCTTGATTACAGCTTATTATTGCGGTTGTAGCCAGTGCAAATAGAACTAGTTTTTTCATAACGTGTGGGTGTTTGAATGGAGATTCAAGATACGAGTTATTACGCTTTCGCGAAAGCATAAAAAAACCCACTCAAATAAGTGGGTATAAATATGTTATGGTGCGCACTACCTACACTAAATCTTTGTAATAAGACCAGTTGCGATAAATGAAGTAACCATTGAGGATGGCAACTAGTAATGCTGGCGCAATATTAGGCGGATCAAGCACTGCGTGAAAGAGCACAATATTTACCGAAATAGGTATAAGTGCTAGTAATGCCGCAGGAAATGCTTTTTTAGTAATAAATAGTACTCCGATAATCGCCTCAAGCCCTCCCACAAGTGGCCACATATAACCACTATCTGTAAATGCCTGAAAAAGATTTGCTGCGCCTATGTTATCACCAAATTCAAAATCTGGCATAAACCAGAAAAATTTGTTCAGACCAAAGACAAGTAACATAAGTCCTAGGCCTATTCTTATAATTGTGTGTGCTAATTTCATTATGGTTGGTTTTATTGTTCCTAACCTTAGACGAAGTGAGCAGCACTTAATTACAAGACCTACTCTTTACCGTCTAGCAGCTCTTGAAATTTGATCTTATACCTAGAGAGATGCAAACCATCTATAAGACCGTGGTGTACATACAAGGCAACAGGCATTGTGTAAACTCCTGGCTCCTTCTGAGTAATCTGGCCGTAAGAAATTTTTGGAACACTGTCTTTTGCTTTAAAGAGTCTTGAATGTGTGATTGCTGTAAAATCCATCCAAGGTATGGCAGAGCAATGCATCACATCATCTGTATTAATAGGCGGAAAAAGCTCATCTGACTCCTTTACACGCTCCACCTCACGCTCTACAGATTTTGTAAAAACCGTCATATCTGCATCGTAAGGAATGTAACTAAACCCAAATGTCTCATTGTCTCTCATAAGCGTAGCGCTAGCACTTATAGTATCCAGCAACACCACCTCTCCATTAGGTCTAATGCGGTATCTAAAGTTTTCTATAGCCATAGCCGCCTCAAGAGATTTATGCAGGTAGTACACAAAAAGTGAGATACCCTGCTCTTTTGCTCGCTGCTTTGCAAGTGTCATATCTACTTGCCAGGTGATCCCAAAGTAAGGCTCTTCAAATTGTGAGAAAAACTCAAAATGCTTCTTACGTTTCCAGGTAGTGATGTCTATTTTTTTCAATGCTTGAGGTATTTATCACAAATATAAAAAGTCCCTCGCGATGAGGGACTTTTTATACACTAAGATATGTTAAAGCTGGATTTACACTAATCCGTTTGCTACTAGGTACTCACCTATTTGCACTGCATTTGTTGCTGCTCCCTTACGAAGGTTATCAGACACAATCCACATATTAACCGTATTCTCTTGTGAGTAATCACGACGAATACGACCTACAAAAACATCATTTTTACCCTCTGCATAAATAGGCATAGGGTACGTATTTGTATCTGGGTTGTCTTGTACAGTTACTCCAGAAGTTTCATTAAGGACCTTACGAATATCTTTCTCTTCAAAAGGCGCACGCAACTCTACATTTACAGATTCACTATGTCCTCCTACTACTGGAATACGTACTGCGGTAGCTGTAACAGCTATAGAGCGATCATCTAGTATTTTTTGGGTTTCGTTTACCAGTTTAAGTTCTTCCTTTGTGTATCCATTTTCTTCAAAAACATCACACGCTGGTATGGCGTTGCGGTGTATAGGGTATGGGTATGCCATCTCACCTTTTTCACCCGCATATTCATTTTCTAGTTGCTCTACTGCTTTTACTCCTGTACCAGTAATAGATTGATAAGTAGATATGACTAATCTCTTAATACCGTACTCTCTATGTAAAGGAGACATTGCTAGCACCATCTGTATGGTAGAGCAATTAGGGTTTGCAATAATCTTATCTTCTTTAGTTAGCGAGGTTGCGTTTATTTCTGGTACTACAAGCTTCTTTGTAGGGTCCATTCTCCAGGCAGAGCTATTATCTATTACTGTTGTACCTACCTCTGCAAACTGAGGTGCAAACTCCTTTGAGGTGTTTCCTCCTGCAGAGAAGATTGCTATTTGCGGCTTTGCTGCAATGGCATCTTCCATAGAGTGAATTGTGTACTCCTTGTCTTTATAAGTAACCTTTTTACCTACAGAGCGCTCTGAGGCTACAGGTATTAACTCTGTAATTGGGAAATCACGTTCTGCAAGAACTTTTAACATCACTTGGCCTACCATCCCGGTGGCTCCTACTACCGCTACTTTCATAGTATCGTTTTAAAGAGGTTGTTTTAAAAATGAGCTTCGCTTTCGCGAAAACTTTATAGAACGTCAAAGTTAGCACGCATTAACGATTTATAAGCCGTTGAAATCTTAAAAGTTAGTTAGATATATAACAATACATCAAACTTTGTTTTAATTGCATAAAAAAACCACCTTGTTAGATAAACAAGGTGGTTTAAGTTAGAATATAATAGTGTAGCGGTTGCTACGAGTAATTACTTCTTAAGAGAATCTCTGATCTCTTTTAATAAATCAATCTCAGAAGGTCCAGCTTCTACAACCTCTTCTACAACTGGCTTCTTAGTTTTGTTGTAAGCTTTAACCATCATAAATAATACAAATCCTACAATGATTAAGTTTATGATTGCGTTGATCCACTTACCATACATAATTGCATTTTCTGGTGAAGTTACCGTTCCATCTGCTGCTACAACTGCTGCATCAAGTACTACTTTCATATCTGCAAAGTCAATACCACCTGCAAAGTGACCAATAATAGGCATCATTATATCTCCTACAAATCCGTTAATCACAAGTGCTATAGCCCCTGCTAAGATTACTGCGACAGCAAATTCAACAACGTTACCCGTCATTATAAAATTCTTAAATTCTTTTAACATTTTAGTTTGTTTTAAGGTTAATTTTTAAGCAAGGTAAGCAAAAAAAGTAAAGCCTAAAGAAACGTTAATTTTTTTGATGTTAAAAACACTAGTCTCGGAGAACGACACGTTTTACACGCTGACCAACCATTGTAAGTAATTCGTAAGAGATAGACTGCACTTCTTGAGCTAAAGCATCTGCACCTGTTTGTGTTCCAAAAATCTCTACATCATCTCCCTCCTCACAGGCAATGTTTGTAACGTTTACCATAATCATATCCATACAGACGTTCCCAACAAAAGGAGCTTTCTCTCCCGCAATTGTTACGTAACCCACGCCATTGCCGTAGGCTCTAGAAATACCATCTGCGTGACCTATAGGTATTGTAGCGGTTACCATCTTCTCTTTTGCCACAAGGGCTCTGTTATAACCTACACTATCACCTGGGTTGATAATATGTTTTTGTGAGATTACAGACTTAAGACGAGCAACTGGTTTTAAGTTTGCCGTCTCTTCTGGTGTATTACCATATCCGTACAATCCTATACCTGTGCGCACACAATCATAGTGAGCACTGGGATAATTAATAATCCCAGAAGTATTGGTCATATGCATAAATGGTGCATAACCTAATTGGGTCTTTATTTCTTTTGCTATTTCATCAAACTGGGCAATTTGATGTAAAGTAAAGTCGCGCTCATCAAGATCTTCACTAGCCGCTAGGTGTGAGAATAAGGATTTCACCTTTAGATGGTCGGATTTGCGTACGTTTTCGACAATCCAAGGGACATCTTCTGCTGTAAACCCTAACCTATTAAGACCTGTATTAAACTTAAGATGAATGGGATATGCGGTTTGCTTTTTTGCTTTCGCGAAAGCGGAAAACATTTCCAGCATTCTCCTGCTATAAATATTAGGCTCCAAACAGCGCTCTAGCAGCGTTTCAAAATTATCTGGTTGTGGGTGCAGTACTAAAATAGGAGTTGTAACTCCTGCATCTCTAAGTGCAACACCTTCTGAAACATATGCCACCGCAAAGTAATCTACTTTGAGTTTTTCTAACTCTTGAGCAACCACTTGTGCATCGCTACCATATGCAAATGCCTTTACCACGGCCATCATTTTTACACCTGGCGTTACTTTACTGCGCATATATGCGTAGTTGTGTCTTAATGCACTGAGATCTATTTCTAAACGTGTTATAGCCATCTAGCTAGGGTCTTGAGGAGCCTCTTTTGAAGAAGGTGTTATCTCTTCTGGTTGATCTACATCCATCGTACGGAGACGGTCACGCAGCATTGCTTTATAATATGCAGCTCTAGATAACGGCTCATACTCTTCTGTCTCACCTAGCATTACAATATCTTGCCCCTGTGCTTTTCTATAACTGTATTGTGCTAGATTACCTGTGCGAGTACAAACTGCGTGTACCTTAGTCACATACTCTGCTGTTGCCATAAGGTTAGGCATAGGCCCAAAGGGGTTTCCTTTAAAATCCATATCAAGTCCAGCAACGATTACTCTTATGCCTCGGTTTGCAAGATCATTACAAACCTTTACAATCTCATCGTCAAAAAACTGTGCTTCATCTATACCTACCACATCACAATCATCTGCAAGAATAGGAATATTTGCTGCTGCTGGTACAGGTGTAGATCGTATCTCATTTGAGTCGTGAGAGACTACCATTTCTTCATCATAGCGCACGTCTACCGCAGGTTTAAAGATTTCTACTTTTTGTTTTGCAAACTGCGCGCGCTTGAGCCTACGGATGAGTTCTTCTGTTTTACCAGAGAACATCGACCCACAAATGACTTCTATCCAGCCAAATTGCTCTTTATGATTTACTGTATTTTCGAGAAACATTTTGTACTTTTCTACACCAAAACGAGTTTAATTTCGTTTTAACAATCCCATTGATTAGGAGTAGGTAAATGTATCAAAATTACGTCGAAACCGACTCCACATATCTCAAAGTTATGAAGAAATCCATCAAGGCAGACCTTGTAAGCCTAGCACACAAAATATTACAACTACGCGACACAGCAGATTATGCTAAGCTGGCAGCTACCTCTAGAGAACTACACGAAAAATTAACCGTACTGGCCTATGCAGAAAAGCTAGAAAAAACAGGCGTGCCTACTATAGGTCTCAAACAGGTAGAAGATAATCTTGAGGCTATAGAGCAGGATGATACGAAAAAGCAAGACCTGTTTTCTCAACCTGAAGAAAGTGAGCCCGCAAAAACTCCAGCGCAAATACTTGCCGAAAATCAAGCACGCTATGCAGAAGCAAAGGGAACAACAGATCACCACAGACCTGATGGAACAGAATACAATGATGAAGAACCGGTACACGAGCCAGTTATAGAAAAAATTAAAGATATGTGGCCCGAGATGGCACCAGAGGCGGCAGATATTGATAAGGTGATAGACTCCATCATCCCTCAAGAACCTGCTGTAGGTAAAAATGATAGTTTTACAATAGGCTCTGAGTATGGTCAAACCCCAGTATTTGAACCAAAAGAAACAACTACCGAGACTCCCAAAGAAGAAGAAAAACCTAAAAATCTTAATGATCGCTTAAAGACAGGACTTAAAATAGGTCTTAATGACAAACTCTCTTTTATAAAACACCTCTTTGCCGGAAGTACGTCTGACTATAACCGCGTGTTGAGCCAGCTAGAAACATTTGCTTCTGCTAGCGAGGCGAGAAACTTTATTACACAGATGGTAAAGCCAGACTACAATAACTGGGAAGGCAAAGAAGCACAAGAGGAGCGGTTTATGGAGGTTATAGAAGCGCGTTTTAATTAAATCGCTATGAAAACACAACGTATCATTTACTGGATTGCTACCATAGGTATTTGTGCCATTATGTTATACTCTGCACAAATGTATTTTAGAAATACAGCAATGGTAGAGGGGTTTTTTGAATCTTTAAACTACCCCACATACATTGTTATACCGCTAGCCATATTAAAAATTGCAGGGGTTGCAGTGGTACTCTGGCGAGGTATTTCCTGGCTTACAGAGTGGGCATATGCTGGTATTTTTATAGATGTTGTACTCGCTGCGGCGGCACACTATAATGCAGACCAAGATATCACCCTCACACTTATCGCAACGGTTCTCGTACTTACATCATATTTTTTTGGTAAAGAGGTACGACCTATGTATCGCTAGTTTTACAGCCACAAACTATCATTAATCACTAACTTTGCGGTATGTCAAAACTTTATCTCGTACCCACACCCATAGGTAATCTTGAAGATATGACCTTCCGTGCTATACGCATACTTAAGGAGGCAGATCTTATTCTTGCAGAAGATACACGCACTAGCGGCAAACTACTCAAGTACTATGAGATAGACACCCAGATGATGAGTCACCATATGCACAATGAGCATAAAACGGTAGATGCTATCGTAAAGCGCATTGCAGCCGGAGAGACCATAGCTTGTATAAGTGACGCAGGTACACCAGCCATTTCTGATCCTGGTTTTTTACTTACGCGTGCTTGTGTAGAGGCAGGTATAGAGGTAGATTGTTTACCAGGTGCAACGGCATTTGTACCTGCACTTGTAAATAGTGGCTTCCCTAACGATAAGTTTGTTTTTGAGGGTTTTCTCCCTGTAAAGAAAGGTCGCCAGACTCGTTTTCTTGCACTTAAAGAAGAGACACGCACAATGATTATTTATGAGTCGCCACACAAGCTAGTAAAGACCTTAGGCCACTTTGTAGAATATTTTGGAGAAGATAGACCTGTCTCAGTATCTAGAGAGATTACAAAACTACACGAAGAAACCGTGAGAGGTACCGCAGCAGAGGTGCTAGCACATTATACAAACAAACCTCCTAAGGGTGAGATTGTCATCATAGTAGGTGGTAAAAGCAAGTAGTTAAATGGTTTTTTTTTACGCTTTCGCGAAAGCGTAACCTTAAAAATTATAAGTCGCCGCTAGTATTAAATTTCTTCCCGCAGCAGCTATTCCAGAAGAATACGTACGGTAACGCTGGTCTGTAATATTCTCAAGATTTGCCGTAAAAGACCAACTATCTGAAAGTACATATCTACTCGCAATACTCAAGTCATACCAGCTAGGTGAGAAGGGATTACCATCTCCGTCTAGTGCATAAAGGTGTGAGTTACTTTGCTGGCTAGGAGCAAGCTCATCAAAATCAAACTTACCGCTATATGCCACAGAGGCATCAAGTGTCCACTTATCTTTTGCCCAGATTAAATGCCCATTTCCAAAGAGTGGTGCCACGTGTCTAAAAGGCACATAACTCCCATCTTCTTCTTGCTCTACTCCACTCGTGTAATTAAACTGGCTTGTGAGCTTTAAATGCTTTGTGAGGTTTGCATTTGCACCTATCTCTACACCATATACCTCTGCCTTAGACGCGTTTTGAATAGCTTGCACATTACTTGTCTCACCTTGATACTCTATCTCTGTAACACCATTAAGATTAAAATCACGGCGCACCAGCGCGTTCTCCAGCAGTGTATAATACCCGTTTACATCAAACTGTAGTACGTTAGAAAAATTAAGACTCACGCCCAGCTCTCCATTATAGGCATATTCAGATTTAAGATCAGGGTTAGGCACAACAACAGAACCCGGCTCGCTATCAAAAATTTTACCCACGTCATCTATATTAGGTGCTCTAAAAGCTGTACCTACATTTGCCTTAACACTTACTTTTTTTGACACCTCGTGAGTCACGCCAAAACTTCCAGTGAGATTACCCGTACTCAAGTCTGCGTTTTGAAAAGGAAATGCAAAAAACTCATTATTATCAGAAAAGTCTGCTGCTAGTAAGATGTGATTATAACGTAATCCCGTTTGTAAATGTGTGTTATCAGAAAGCTCTATTTGTGCACTGGCATAAGCTGCTAGCGATTGCCAGGTAGAGCCATCTGGATATCTCGACGCTGTGTTTGCAATGTCACCCGTAGTTATGTCTGTTACTTGACCATCTGAGTGTACTTTGTTATGTATATACTCAAAGCCATAAAATATTTTGTTTCTCTTAGTCTCAAGCTTCTTAACAAAATCTAAACCTACAGATATTGCATCTACACTCTCATCTGTCTCAAAGAAGTCTGTCGCGTTAAAATCCCGGTCATTTCTACTTTCTTTAGAATTCTGGTAAGTAAAGGTACCTATCACTCTATCGTAGTACTGACCATTACCTTCTTTATTAACCTGGAGGTTAGTCATAAACCACTTTTGTGGACCATAAAACCACTCTGCCGATCTAAATTCGCCATCACGTTTTCTCGTTAATCTATCATAACGATCATAATCTGATGTGGCAGCATAAATCATCCCAAGGTTAAAATCCCACTTTTCATTAGGCGTATATCTCACTTTTTGCATTAGATTAAGTGAGTTAAAAGCAGAGCCTACTTGTACCAGTGGGTCATCATTTGTGACAGCTACATCTACCCCATCTATAGTCTGTACATATTCAGAACGTAGGTAATCATCTGGGCCGTGCTTCCCTTGTCGCTGGTTATCATAATCTGAGTAACTAGCACTTGTGAGGAAAGACCACTGCCTTTTGCCCAGTGTGATATCAAAGTGACCAGTCTTCTCATTATTGGCCGTATTTACTCTGGCTACAGCTGTACCTGTTACCGTAAGGCTGTCTGAAAATGATAGTTTGGGCTGTTTTGTATAAAAATTCATCACTCCACCTACAGCGTCACTACCATAAATTACAGAACCTGGACCTAGTAATACTTCTGTGCGGTTTATAATAAAAGGATCAATAGATATCACGTTTTGCACGTTTCCTCCTCTAAATATTGCCGTGTTAAATCTCACACCGTCTAATGTGATGAGTAGCCTATTTGTAGAGAATCCTCGTATGAGTGGACTACCTCCACCCTGCTGACTTTTTTGAACAAAAACAGAACCACTTGTCTCTAGTAAATCTGCCGCTGTTTGCGGGTTTGCTCTTATAATATCTTTTGAGGTGAGGCCTACTATTTTCTGAGGTACATTCTTTCGGCTTTGTGCAAATTTGCTTGCAGATAGCACAATTTCTGTAAGCTGGTTATCCTTTTGTTTGAGAAAAATTCGGTTAGAAAATGCTGCTATTTGTGCTTTTGTATACTGAGCGTCCTTATGTGCGACTTCTTGAAAATAAAGGGTTTCCGCTTTCGCGAAAGCGGTCACATCTGCCTTACCATCAAAATCTGTGAGTGCACTTTTACTCTTGTCATTATTAAAGATAGCAACCCCTATTATAGGCTCACGCGTGTCTACATCTAGTACTGTAATGACCTGCGAGTAAGAAGTAAAAGACAGCAGCAGAAATAGGGATAAAAGTATGCGCATTTAGCTAAAAATTGAGTTAAGCACCGCTAGTGAGCGAGGTTTCTTAAAACCTTGCAAATGTAACTCATAATACTGTAACAGTATATTGAGAAAGGAGGTGCGTTGTTTTTGGTTTAGTTTGATTTGTGTAAGTGCATCAAAATTTATGCCTAAGAACCTTTTTAACAACTCAATTTCTTCTCCAGATCTACTATACAAGGTGCGCTCTGAAGACTCAAAATAACCATCTAGCAAATTAAAATATAGGTGATGTGCCTCACTATCATCTGGATAGAAGCCTAGATAACCGCTTAACTTCACTAAAAATAGTAGATGAAAATTTGCAATATCACTATGTAAATCTAGCCATAAGCTTGAGGCAACCAGAAACTCAAATAGTGGAGCATTTTCTTCTTCCTCTTGCACAGAAGATCGCAGCATATCTGATATAAAAAAAACGATAGCACTCTTTGCTACCTGCGTGTGCAGGCTCGTATAATGAGTAATGACTTTTGCTTCTCTTATACTCTCGAGGGTTCCCTTGTCTTTATGGTTTGCCTCTATCTCCAGATGCGTGAGCGGCTGAAACATTGCTACACGTAGCTTTCCTTTTTTGGATTTAAGAATATTTCTGAGTAGGTACGACTTGACACCGCTGCTTTTTGTAAAAGCCTTTACAATAAGATCTGCCTCACCATACTTGAGCGCAGAGAATACAATAGCTTCTGTTTTTACTAGCATTATCGTATGATCATTACTTTTTCTATGGTAGTCTCTTGCATTTCTTCTGGAGGGCCGGTAATGAGTAATAAGTATACCCCAGAAGCCACCTTATGACGGCCAAAGGCTGTTGTATCCCACTCTATGCTGCCACCTGTGGTATTTTCTTCATAAACGAGGTTACCTACTAGGTCTGTAATTTTTACATTAGTACGAGCGGTAAGTCCTTCTATACGCACGTTACCATTAAAGCCTGGTCTCACAGGGTTAGGATATATAAGTACATTCTCCAGATTATCTGCAGGAGCGGTAGAAGTACCATCAAAAGATACCATACCTCTTACGGTACCAAAGTAAACACTCCCCGTCTCTGGATCTATCGCAACAGATTGTACCGTGTTAGACGGCAGTGGTGAGTTATCTGTGGTGAAGTGAAAAATGGTTTCTTGACCATTAGGACTCACGTAAAACACACCAGAGTCTGCAGTGGCTAGCCACTTATTATTTGCTCCATCTACAATAATATCTGTTATCACTTGGTCATTAAGCAATTCTTGAGCTAGACCATCCTCTAAAAATATAATTGCATTTGCGCTTATCTGAGGGTTTTCAAAAATTTGTGATGGGCCAAATAGTACTCTAAGACCTAATCGTGTTCCAATCCATAAAGCCCCGTTTCTATCTATTGCTAGCGAGCGTATATCATCTATAGGTAAATTTGCTGCTCCATCTTCTCCCGCAAGTCTTGCAAACTCATTAGTAGCGGGATTATAAGCAATCACACCTCTGGTATCTGTCCCAAAAAACACAACGCCATCAAGACCTATTGCAAGGGCATCAAGATTTGCATCACTTCCGGCTAGAATCTCCTCTGTGTTAAAAGAAGAAAATTGTCCTGCTGGACTTACCTTATGCAAGCCTAGGGGTGATCTTGCATTAGTCACCCAGAAATTACCCTCAGCATCAAACGCTCCTCCGTTTACACGTACATCATCTATAGTTGATGAAACAGGAGATAGCGAACTATTATTTTCATCATATAAAATACTAGGCGTTGCATCTAGCACCTCAACTAAACCTCCATTAAAAGAACTTGCATACAGCTGTGTAGGGTCTAAGGGGTTTACAGCGACGTGCACAAAATTTGTCGCCCCAAAAAGATCTCCAGGGTTTATAAAACTCCACCCCAAACCCTCTTCATATCTACTTATTCCCTGTGTTTTGAGTGGGAAAGGATTGTACGAAACATCAAAATCTCCAAAAACAGACCAAACGTTTCCAGCACTTGCTGCTACATCAAAATGTTCATTTTCTAGCGGACCATTAGGAAGTAGCCTTGCTACATCAGAAATATTATTACTAGAAAATCGCGCCACACCAGAACCCAGTGTCCCAACAAAGATTTCCCCTTGAAGTGTTAATGTAGTGGTATATCTTGTTGTAAAACCTTCTATCGCACCATAGGTTTGAGCTAGATTTTGATTTTCATCATAGAGCAAGACGGTAGCATTATATGTTACAGATAAGAAATCTTCATTAGGCCTAATGTCTATTACCGTCTCTGGGTATGATTCAAAAATGCTATAATCTACCCCATTTTGAGAGATAAGAATCTGGTTGTCTTCTTGTAAGTAAAGGTCATCATTAAAACTTACAATCTCCTGGTAAGATCCAGTACGTATAGTCTCCCAGTTATTAAAATCTATAATATTATCATTTGCAACAAGCGCTCTACGCACACCCCCGTCTATAGATGCGGCATAGATGTATGGCTCTTGTATGGCTACACTACCTATATCTAGTAAGCCACCACCATTGCCTATAAAATAAGAATCGTCAAACTCTAACTGACTAAGCTCAAATAAGGAAATACCAAAACTAGAGGATATATAAACAAAGCCATTATACTCTTCAAAATGATTAATGCGCTTACGGTCTGGTGGGATAGCAGGTTTATTAAAAATATCTACCACAGTAAGAACATCTGTGCTATTTCCCACTACAACATCTATAACACCATTTTCATACCCTATAAAGAGTGTGTCAAAACCTTCACTATAATAAATAGCAGATATTACATTACCAGAAAGACCATTTACGGTGGTTCTAGTCTCTATAGACTCGTCAAGTGTATTATATATAAAAACAGCATTTTCTGAGGCCACGTATACTCTATCATTACCAGAGGTCATATCAGACACTCGGTTATATGAGTAATGTGCTGTCCAGTTTTCTGAAAAGTCTTGCGACATCACTGTAAATGATGTGAGAAGAATCAATAAGAAAAAACGCGTCTTCACTACCGGTAACTGTTTATTTGTATAAAACGATCAAATGTACAATTATTGCTTTGAGCACAGAAATGGAGCGAGGTAATGCATAAGATAGTTAGGTATTCTGATTACGCTTTCGCGAAAGCGTAATACTACCCATAAAAAAATCAGACAGCCTGAGCTGTCTGATTGTAATATTATATTATGTGTGTGACTTACTATACCACTCCTTGAGCTAGCATAGCATCTGCCACCTTTACAAATCCGGCAACGTTTGCTCCTTTTACGTAGTCTACATAACCGTCTTCATCTTTTCCGTACTCTACACACGCTTCGTGTATGTCTAGCATAATCTTGTGAAGTTTTTGATCTACCTCTTCTGCAGTCCAGTTAAAACGTAAACTGTTTTGAGACATTTCTAGTCCAGATGTCGCAACACCTCCTGCGTTTGATGCTTTTCCAGGTGAGAAAAGAATTTTTGCATTATGGAAAACTTCTATAGCTTCTGGCGTACAAGGCATATTTGCACCTTCGGCAACGCATATACATCCGTTATCTACTAGTGTTTTTGCCTCATCTCCATTAAGTTCATTTTGTGTAGCACAAGGAAGTGCAACATCTACCTTAGTAGACCAAGGTCTTTGTCCCTCGTGGTACTCTGCGCTTGTGTATGTATCTACATACTCGCTTATACGACCACGTTTTACATTTTTAAGATCCATAATAAACGCAAGCTTATCTGCATCTATACCATCTTTATCATAAATGTAACCTCCAGAGTCTGACATAGTCACTACTTTACCACCTAGTTGAGTAACTTTCTCTGTAGCATATTGAGCAACGTTTCCAGATCCAGAAACTGCTACTGCTTTACCTTCAAAAGTTTCACCTTTAGTCTTAAGCATACTTTGTGCAAAGTATACATCACCATAACCGGTAGCTTCTGGACGCATTAAAGAACCTCCATAAGTAAGTCCTTTACCTGTAAGTACTCCTGTAAACTCATTACGAAGTCTCTTGTACTGTCCAAACATATAGCCTATCTCACGACCGCCTACTCCTATATCTCCAGCAGGTACGTCTGTATTAGGGCCTATGTGACGAGCTAGCTCGCTCATAAAGCTCTGGCAAAAACGCATTACCTCTGCATCTGACTTCCCTTTTGGGTTAAAGTCAGATCCTCCTTTACCACCACCCATAGGTAATGTAGTAAGGCTGTTTTTAAACACTTGCTCAAACCCTAAAAACTTAAGGATACTCAAGTTTACAGAAGGGTGAAAACGAAGTCCTCCTTTATACGGGCCTATAGCGCTGTTAAACTCTACACGATATCCTCTATTTACTTGAATCTCTCCAGAGTCATCTGTCCAAGGCACTCTAAACATAATAGTGCGCTCTGGCTCAACCATACGCTCTAAGAGTTTCTTACCCTGATACTTTGGATTTTTTTCTATAAAAGGAATTACAGTTTCTGCCACCTCGTGGACTGCCTGCATAAATTCTGGTTCATTTGGGTTGCTCTGAGCAACATAATCGACAAATTTTTTAATGCTGTCTGACATAAAAGGTATCTATTATGACAATGCTTTAAACATTGTTCTGTTAGAGCTACAAATATACATTATCCTTGATTTTTAGCGTGTTTTTTTTAGAATATCGTAATTAAATATACACACTTGTAAGATTATACTTACTACAAATATCAATTTAACTCAAAAAACTCGATGTTTGACATATTTTTATATATTTGCTCACCTAATTACCTACTTATGAGAGCCAAGTACCTACTACTGGCATTATTATTAATGGTGATCACACAGCAGAGCTTAAATGCTCAGTTTGGGTTTTCACACGAACTTGGCGTTATAGCCGGTCCAGTTGCGTTTCAATCTGACTATGGTGAGCGCAGTAATGTGGAGACCAATCTTGGTAATGTGGGCTTTGGCGTGGGGATAGTGCACTACCTAAACTTTGCTTACCAAGCAGACTGTAACTGTTACTCAAAGTACACCTACTTTAATGATCATTTTAAAGTAAGAAATGAGATAGACTTCCATATAACAAACTTAGACAACTTTGGCCCAGAGGCGAGTGATAACGATTTTGGAGGTATGCGACTACGTGCACATACAGGTAGAACTCAAGTACTAGAGATAGGCTCACAACTAGAATACTTCCCTATGAGCATACGTGACTTCTCTGCAGGAGCCTATAAGTTTGCTCCATATGTAAGTGTAGGAGCTCACTTTGTTTCCTTTAATCCTAGTGCTACAACTTCACTACGCGAGGATGGTAATATATTTGGACAAGTACTCAATCCTTTTACATCAGACCCTACAGATACAGGTCCTGCTATTATAGAAGGCTTTAATGTAGGTGAAGGGCAAATGGGCACAGGTATAGATACCCGTGTGGGTGATACTTGGGCAATCACTTGGAGTGTAGGTACTCGTTATAAACTAGGTATATTAAGTGATCTTAATATAGATTTGAGATGGCACTACTACACATCAAACTGGGTAGATGGACTTAATCCAGACCCAAGACCTGTAAACAGAGTAAACGACTGGATATTCTGGATGAATGTAGGGTATATCTATTACCTAGATTAAAATACTAATAAGGTGGAGAGTTACGCTTTCGCGAAAGCGGAATACTACCCAAGAGCCTGCTCAAGATCTTCTATTAAATCATCTACATCTTCTATCCCCACACTTAGTCGTATTAAAGAATCTGTTAAGCCTATTTTAAGCCTATCTTCTTTAGGTATTGCAGCGTGCGTCATTGTGGCTGGGTGACCGGCTAGACTCTCAACCCCTCCAAGACTTTCGGCTAGGGTAAAGATTTTTAAATTTTTTATAACCTTAAGTGCATCTTCTGTACTATCTCCATAGGTAGAAAATGATAACATCCCTCCAAAATCTTTCATTTGTCTCGTAGCAATATGATGGCTAGGGTGGTCTTCAAAACCTGGCCAGTAAACGTTTTCAACTTTAGAATGATTTTTAAGATAATGGGCAATTGCACGCCCGTTTTGACAATGTCTCTCCATACGCACGTGCAGCGTTTTAATACCTCGCAGTGCAAGAAAAGCGTCTTGAGGACCGCATATAGCGCCAGATGCATTTTGTATAAAGTAAAGCTTTTCTGCTAGCGTCTTTTCATTTACAATGAGCGCTCCCATTACTAGATCACTGTGGCCTCCTATATATTTTGTAGCGCTATGCATCACAATATGCGCCCCCAGATCCAGAGGAGTCTGAAGGTATGGAGTTGCAAAGGTATTATCTACAGCAAGGAGTATGTTGTTTTGATTTGCAAGTTTGGCAACGGCTTGTATGTCAAAAATGTTCATCATCGGGTTTGTGGGAGACTCCATCCAGATCATCTTTGTATTATTTGTGATACGAGTTTTAATATTTTGAATATCACTCATATTTACAAAATGAAAAACGACACCATATCCCTCAAATATTCTAGTAAATAAGCGAAAAGAACCGCCATAAATATCATTTGTAGTGATAACCTCGTCACCTGGTTTAAGTAGTTTCATTACCGCATCTATCGCAGCCATACCAGAGGCAAATGCCATACCAAATGCTCCATTTTCTATACTTGCGAGAGATTGCTCAAGTGCGTGACGTGTAGGGTTTGCAGATCTACTGTAGGCATATCCCTTATGATCACCTGGTGACTCTTGAGCATAAGTAGAGGTTTGGTAAATGGGTGGCATAACAGATCCATAAGCTGCATCTGGCTGCTGGTTACCGTGTATCGTTTTCGTGTTAAATTTCATAAGTAGATTTTTGCACCTTGCAAAGCTACTTAACTATAGTAAAAAACAACCCTGCTGAGCGCTTCGAAAAATTATTAAATACCCAATGATTTAACATACTAACGTTTGTTAATTTGTTTTTTGTAGGTTTTTGTCTACAAATAAGTCTAAGAATAATGCTCTTTAACGAAAAAAGACAAATTTATACTCCCATAAAATATTCTGGCTAATTAAATAACTTATATTTAACACATTAGTAACCTTAAACAATTTTAGTATGAAAAAAATTACTCTT
>ENA-ORXC01000867-ORXC01000867.1-marine-metagenome-genome-assembly--contig:-NODE-867-length-19486-cov-3.762018_pt1 | contig 19486 bp, 13 predicted proteins | sample MGYA00237865_ERZ511478 | MGnify/ENA metagenome assembly ERZ511478 | reverse complement strand
ATTTGATAAGAAATTGGTCATTGGAGCAAGCATGACACGGTTCTTTAATTCTACCCCGGAAGGTAGCGTATAAGTTTGTAGCATTTTTCGATTTGAAGTCATTGTGTTCCTCCTTTTGTACACGTACTGTAATTCTAACCCTTACAGTTTAGCACGACGATTCTTAATTTGTCTTTCGATGTGCTTTGATTTTATTGGAAGTAAGAAACATTCAAATAAAAAAACCGCCAGGATCGGCGGTAGTCGTTTAAGTTAAATTCGCTTTGAAGAGATGGCTTCACGCATAAGTTGCAGTGAGTGCTTTGATTTTTCTTTTCGCGCAATCATAATATTTACATAAAGCGCATCAACGAGACTTAGCTGTGCAATCCTAGATGCGAGAGCTTCAGAGCGAAAGTCTGTTTCTTGTGAAACGGTATAGAGAGGAATATCAACTTTTTTACTTAGTGGCGAGGTAGCCAAATTCGTGATAGCGATCGTGGTTGCCCCAGTGTCACGTGCGATGTCAGCTACGCGAAGCATATCTTTATTCGTACCAGAATGAGAAATCAAGACGGCCACATCGCTACTTGATAGCTGGGAGGCTGACATGATTTGCAAATGTGCATCGCTATATGACGTAGAGCGTAATCCTGTTCGAATAAACTTATGCTGTGCGTCCATCGCAATAATTCCAGAACCACCATTTCCGTAAAATTCAATATGTGTTGCTTTTAATAAAATTTGAACGGCCTGATCAATCGTCGCATCATCCAATATGTGGTACGTATCCTCTAGCGTTCGAATGTTTGATCGAAGCACCTTTTCGGCAACCTCTTTCGGGGAGTCCGTTTCTGTGATGGTTTCATGAATATCCTGAATCGGATTAACAATTTCTGCAGCCAGGGCAATTTTCATCGCTTGAAAGCCTTTGAAACCGATTCGCTTACAAAAACGAAAAACAGTTGCATCAGCTACGTTCAAGTCTTCTGCAACCTGATTAATTGTGCTGTGGATAATTTTATTGGAATTGTTTAATATATAATCCGCCACCTGTCGTTCTTTTTCGCTAAATTGCGAATAAGAAGAGCGGATTCTTGGAAGGCAGTGACGGGTTTCCGTATGGGACATGTTCATTCTCCTCTCTATCACTCCTGATTTTATCATTGTAACCGATTACAATTAAGATGAAAATAGATTCCGCTCAACCAATTGAAACAAAAAATATTTAATGTATAATTAGTATATAAGAAAAAATATTTCATTCGTATAAGGAGTTTTTCATATGAACGTCGGATTAATTGGTCTTGGAAAAATGGGATACAACCTTGCTCTAAACTTACGTGATCATGAACATAACGTGATCGTACACGATGCAAATGATGAGCAGGTTCAAAAAATGAATGAAGAGGGCTTTACAGGAAAGCACTCTCTTAAAGAAGTGGTAGCATCACTAGAATCACCACGTATTCTTTGGATGATGGTTCCTTCAGGCGATATTACTGAAGCTGTTACAACTGAATTGTCGGGCCTTCTCGACCGTGGCGATATGATCATTGATGGCGGGAATTCCCACTATAAGGATTCAAAACGCAGAGGCGAAATGCTTTTAGAAAAAGGCATTTACTTCTTTGATGTAGGCACAAGCGGTGGGAAGTCAGGTGCGCGCAATGGCGCTTGTACGATGATCGGTGGAGATAGCACTGTGTTTGAAACCATTGAGCCACTGTTTAAAGACATTTGCGTTGAAGATGGCTACCTCTATACTGGTGAGTCGGGTAGCGGTCACTTCTTGAAAATGGTTCATAATGGCGTAGAATATGGCATGATGCAGTCCATTGCAGAAGGTTTTGATTTACTAAGTAAAAGTGAGTACGATTTTGACTACGAAAAAGTGGCACGCGTATGGAATAACGGTTCTGTTATTCGTTCTTGGTTAATGGAATTAACTGAGCAGGCTTTCTCAAAAGACGCTAATCTTGATGAAATACGTGGTGTGATGAACTCATCAGGTGAAGGGAAATGGACAGTAGAGACAGCTCTAGATCTCCAAACGGCAACTCCTGTTATCGCACTTTCCCTAATGATGCGGTATCGTTCATTAGAAGACGATACTTTCACTGGTAAAGTCGTTGCAGCTCTTCGTAATGAATTCGGCGGTCACGCAACTGAAAAAAGCAATTAAATAGATAGATGTGGGAAGCATGTTGACGTAAACATGCTTCCTGATAGTTTAATGACTACTGGTTTGCTTTATTTGAACGCGCTTACAGGTGTTTTAAGACAACTTTCGTAACGTGCGTGCCTAGAAGCTATAATAAAAAAGTGGAAGATCAATCAAGTAGGAGGAATGGCTTATGATGATGAAAGAGCAATTTATGATTGGTGTCGATATCGGGACAACGAGTACAAAAGCCGTTCTATTTAATGATGACGGTCAGCCTGTTTCAAAACATAATGTAGAATACCCTCTCTTTACACCAACACCCGCGACGGCAGAACAAGACCCAGAACAAATTCTACTAGCCGTCGTAGAGTCGATTCGGACGGTAATTCAGGATAATCAGTTACTTGGGGAGCAAGTGAAATTTGTTTCATTTAGCTCAGCGATGCATAGTTTAATTGGAGTAGATGAAAACGGAAAGCCGCTTACAAAATGCATCACATGGGCAGACAACCGAAGTGCAAAGTGGGCTGAGAAAATAAAAAATGACATGGATGGACACGAAATTTATCGCCGAACAGGCACACCTATTCATCCAATGTCTCCGCTCTCGAAACTCGTTTGGCTTAAAAATGATGAAAAAGAATTATTTCAATCAGTTGCAAAGTTCATTTCAATTAAAGAATACGTTTTCTATCGCTTTTTCCATGAATACGTGATTGACTATTCAATCGCCTCAGCAACAGGCTTATTTAATCTAGAGCAACTTAATTGGGATGAGGAAGCGCTAAAAATCGCTGGGATTACAGCTGACCAACTGTCTAAACCGGTGTCCACAACGCAGATGATGTCGGGATTAAAAGCACCTTATATTGAAGAGACAGGGCTTACTTCTGCAACCAACTTCATCATTGGGGCAAGTGATGGTGTCTTATCAAACCTTGGTGTTAATGCAATTGAGCCAGGGGTTGTAGCAGTAACAATTGGGACAAGCGGAGCGATTAGAGCCGTAACTGACCGTCCTGTCACAGATCCAAAAGGACGCATCTTCTGTTACGCTCTTACAGAAGATAAGTGGGTTGTAGGTGGGCCTGTCAATAACGGAGGCATCACGTTCCGCTGGGTACGTGATCAGTTTGCAGCATCTGAAACAGAAACAGCAAAACGCCTTGGCATTGATACGTATGAAATTCTAACTCGAATTGCCGAGCAGGTGAATCCTGGATCTGACGGCCTTCTTTTCCATCCTTATCTTGCTGGCGAACGTGCTCCATTATGGAATTCTGATGCGCGCGGAAGTTTCTTTGGACTTGCGATGCATCATAAAAAAGAGCACATGATCCGTGCAGTACTTGAAGGAGTTATTTATAACTTGTATAGTGTCCTGCTTGCACTTGAAGAGCTAATTGGTGAACCGAAGCAAATTAAAGCAACAGGTGGATTTGCTCGATCAGCTCTTTGGAGACAAATGATGGCCGACATCTTTAACCAAGAAGTAACCGTTCCAGAAAGCTATGAAAGCTCCTGCCTCGGTGCCATCGTTCTCGGTAAAAAAGCGCTCGGCGAAATCGACTCACTAAGCATCGTCTCAGATCTAGTAGGAGACACATTTAGCCATGAACCCAAAAAAGAAAACGTCCAAATCTACTCAGAACTACTCCCAATCTACATCAGAATCTCAAGAAAACTAACCGAAGAATACACCGCCATAGCCAACTTCCAAAACAAAACATTGGGGAAAAACTAAAGCGGAAACACACCGTTTAGGACCGGCAGGCGCTGGAGCCATTCAAAATGAACACGTCCTTTGTGTTCGGTTTGAATGGTGAAGCGACCGAGGTCCTGGTGTGTTGAAGCTGGAAGTAAAGTAAAGCGGAAAAACCCCGTTTAGACCCGGCAGACACTGGAGCCTTTCAAAATGAACACGCCCTTTGTGTTCAGGTTGAAAGGTGAAGTGGCCGAGGGTCTGGGGTTTTGTAGCTAGCACAAGCTAAAGCGTATGTGCCACCGTTTAGGACCGGCAGGCGCTGGAGCCATTCAAAATGAACACGGTCTTTGTGTTCAGATTGAAAGGTGAAGTGGCCGAGGGACTGGGGGTTTGCAGCTAGCACAAGCTAAAGCGTATGTGCCACGCCTTCACCTATACAAAAAGGGACAGCCTCATGAGGCTGTCCCTTTTATATAGCTAAAATTAATGTTTAATCGCTTCTTTTAAGATAACAGTTGCTTGATCTAACTCAACATCTTTTGTCAAAACGATCTCGCTTATGAGAAACTGCTGGGCGTTTTCCAGTAGTTTTTTATCGTCAGTTCCGAGTGGTCGTTTCTTGTTTAGGGCAACGAGCTCACGGATTACTTCCACATGATTGTGGATGTCTCCTGTTTTAAGCTTGTTCATATTATCCCTGTAACGCTGGTTTCTATTTGCACTGGGTTCTTCTACGTCAACTTCTTCATTAAAAGAAGTAAGTACTTGATCCATAGTGCTGACGTCAGACACTTCACGGATTTTCAGGTTTTCCGTCTTACCTTTTGGAATCATCACCTGAATGTCACGAAAAGGCATATTCAGAATATAATAGATCTGAGTTTCACCCAGTATTTCTTTTTCCTCGATTGCTTCGACTATACCTGCACCGTACATGGGATAAAAAATCTTATCGCCTACCTCAAACAAGCGCCCACCCCCAAATTTATAAATTATAGCACATCTCCTATTATAACATAAACAATTAATTTGTACGAATGGAATATTTTTTTCGATATGGCACTTTGATTGATTGATCGATGCAAATTCCATTACAATTATAGACAAATCTGGTTTTGGCCAACTATGGAGGCGGTTACAAAAATGAAGATTGGAATGATTAGTTTCTGGCACGTCCATGCAAAAGATTATGCAGAAGAAGCGCGGATACATCCTGATGTGGAAATTGCAGCGATCTGGGACGAGAATGAAGAGCGTGGAAGAAAAGAAGCCCAAATGAGAGAAGTAGAGTACATAAGTGATTTAGAAGATCTTCTCAACCGAAAAGAAATAGAGGGGGTTATTGTTAGTTCACCGACAAATCGTCATAAAGAAGTAATGGTACAAGCAGCTCAAGCAGGGAAGCATATTTTTACCGAAAAAGTTCTGGCGTCTACTGAAGAAGAAGCGATCCATATACTGAATGCAGTGACAGAAGCTGGAGTAAAGTTATTTGTTTCATTGCCGCGCGTTTATGATGGCTATACGGAAGCTGTTCAAAACTTGATTGAATCAGGTGAGCTAGGAGAACTGACGCAGACGCGCGTGCGACTTGCTCATAATGGAGCGATTGCTGATTGGCTTCCAAACCATTTCTATAACAAAGAGGAGTGTCAGGGAGGAGCGTTAATTGACCTTGGTTGTCACCCAGTGTACTTAACGAGACTTTTTCTTGGAATGCCTGAACGAGTTACAGCTCAGTTCGGATATTTAACGAAGAAAGAAGTAGAGGATCAGGCTATCGTAACATTCGGGTATAAGAGTGGCTCTTATGGAGTAGCAGAAACAGGTTTTGTAACGGCTCACTCTCCATTTACCATTGAAATACACGGCACAAAAGGGTCAGCTATCTACGGCATACCTGATAAAAAGCTAATCAAAAAAGTTTCGGAGAAATGGGAAGAAGTTATGATACCAACGGATAAACCTTCTCCATTTTCACAGTGGGTTGACCACATCCAAACGGATAAAGGGACAGATGAAAACCTTGCGCTTGCTCTTGATCTAACCGTGTTAATGGAAGCGGCTTATCAAGCAGAGAAAACTAAGTCTGAAATTGTCATCAATCCCCGATAGTCAATCCTACAGTTTGGCGATTGGAGTATGGTACACTAGCTTCGACTAATGACAATGAGGTGCCTTATGAAACCATTTTTACAATACAATCCGACCCGTCTTTATTTTGGCAAAGACAAAATAAAGGAATTAGCAGGAGAACTTCATTATGGGGTGAAAGTTCTTGTGGTATATGGTGGCGGAAGCATTAAACGAAACGGCGTTTATGACGCTGTCATGACTGAACTTAAGAAAGTAAATGCAGAAGTGCACGAGCTTTCAGGAGTAGAACCGAATCCTCGTCTCACCACAGTCGAAAAAGGCTCTGCCATTTGTAAAAAAGAAGGCATTGATTTTCTTCTTGCAGTAGGTGGCGGTAGCGTCATTGACTGCACAAAAGCGATAGCTGCAGGTGCGCACTATGAAGGCTCAGCTTGGGATTTGATCACACAAAAGGAACCAATTGAATCAGCTCTACCATTTGGGACAGTGCTAACCCTTGCTGCTACAGGTTCGGAGATGAACTCCGTCTCGGTTATTACGAATTGGGAAACGAAAGAAAAGCTAGGATGGGGATCACCGCACGTATTTCCAACGTTTTCTGTACTTGATCCAACATACACATTTTCAGTTCCAGAAAACCACACTGTTTATGGCATTGTTGATAGCATGTCGCATGCGCTAGAGCATTATTTTCACCGCACAAGCAATACGCCGATGATCGATGGATTCATTGAATCCCTTCTCCGTACGGCGATTCAAACAGGTCCAAAGCTACTAAGTGATCTGGAATCATATGATCATCGTGAAACGATGATGTATATTAGTACGACGGCTTTTAACGGAACATTGAGCAATGGCACTGATGGCGGTGATTGGGCCACACACCGAGTCGAACATGCTGTATCAGCCGTTTACGATATTCCACACGGTGGTGGATTGGCGATTTTATTCCCGAACTGGTTGGAACACGTCCTTGAAGAAGAGCCTTCTCGAGTGAAACAGTTAGCCGTAAACGTTCTTGGCGTATCGTCAGAAGGGAAAAGTGATTACGAAGTGGCTGTAGAAGGAGCGAGAGCACTTCGTACGTTCTGGAACTCTCTTGGTGCACCGTCTCGTCTCGCAGATTATGAGATCGATGATGCTGAATTCGAAAGTATGGTTGAAAAAACCTTTATTAAGCCAGGAGTTGGCACATACAAAGAACTTGATCGGGAAAGCGTTCGAGATATTCTAAAACGCTCCCTTTAATGCAAAAGCAGCATGGCGCCGGCGCCATGCTGCTTTCTTCTTTACTCATTAATGGAAATATGGCGAAATTCGTGAACACTAAAAAGCCCCATGTCGGTTAATTTAAGCTCTGGTATGACCGGAAGACTTAGAAAGGAGAGTGTTAGAAAAGGATTAAAATCCCTCGGGGCACCTATTTCTTGTAGCGCAAGATCGATTTCTTCTAGTTCTCTCACCACAGATGGGTAATCGTTAGTTGAAAGAAGTCCTGCAATAGGAAGTGGTAATTTCGCAATCACTTCCTGATTTCGCACAACCGCTAAGCCCCCCTGCATTTCTTGAATAGCTTCTGCCGCTTTCATCATGTCTTCATCGTTTGTGCCGGTCATAATTAAGTTGTGGGAGTCGTGTCCAACGGTTGTCGCTATCGCTCCATCTTGAAACTGAAAACCCTCTACAATGCCAAGTCCAATGTTTCCCGTACGGTGATGCCGTTCAATAACGGCTAGTTTCATTAGGTCCTTTTCAGCACATGAGTCAAAACCATTGTTCGCGTTGCGATCAACAATGAGCTTCTTTGCTTCTGTCACAATCTGATTTGGAATCAGTTTAATCACATTTGCTTCTTGGTCGGTTACAGGTAAATGCAGGTGTTCTTTTCGAAGCGTTGGTAAATGAACGGAATTGGTTATTCTTTTCGAAGGCGTTACCTTCGCGATCCTCTTCGTTTTGCCTTCTTCTGCAACAAGCTCCCCAGCTCGATAAACCTTTGCAACAGAAAATGATTCAACGTCATCTAGGAGAAGGAAATCAGCATCAAGACCTGGTGCGATCGCTCCTTTCGTTGTTAAGCCAAAGCACTCTGCTACGTTTAGTGAGGCCATTTGAATTGCTACGAGAGGATCTAGCCCTTCTCGGATAGCGAGTCGAACATTATGGTCCACGCTTCCCTCTGTGATCAGGTCGTCAATATGCTTATCGTCTGTACAGAACATGAATCGTCTTGCATTTCGCTCGGTTACAGCGGGAAGGAGCTGCTTTAAGTTCTTCGCGACGGAGCCTTCTCGAATAAAAACATACATTCCTCGTTTAATCCGCTCGAGAGCTTCTTCCGCAGTGATGCATTCATGATCGGTTCCAATGCCAGCCGATTTATAAATATTCAAAGCACGGGTATCTAGACCTGCCGCATGACCATCTATTTTTTTGTTTTGTGCGTCGTACAGTTTTTGCAGCATAGAAGGGGAGGCATTAGCGACTGACGGATAATCCATCACTTCAGCTAGTCCGAGAACGCGGTTGTGTTCATAGAAAGGCTTTAAGTCTTCAGCCGAAAGAATCGCTCCCGCATTTTCAAATGGTGTAGAAGGAACGCTGGAGGGGAGCATAAAGTAAATGTCCATTGGAACATTCTCAGAATCTTGAAGCATATACGAAATGCCTTCAGCCCCTGAAACATTTGCGATTTCATGAGGATCGGTGATGATCGTCGTTACCCCACAAGGAAGGACGGCCTTTGCAAATTCAGATGGAGGAACCATTGCGGATTCAATATGAACGTGAGCATCTATTAAAGAAGGAACAACATACTTTCCTCTTGCATCAATCACGTGCTTTCCTTCGAATTTTCCTATTCCTGCAATAACGCCATCGACGATCGCGACGTCAGCCTGGATAAATTCGAGGTTGTAACTATCTAAAACAAGTCCATTTTTAATTACACAATCGGCTGGGCGCTCGCCGGCAGCTGTTTGAATTCGTTGGATTAGTTTATCCATTGCTTTGCTCCTCTCAGTCTAGACAGAGGATGACAGATTCACATTGCCAGAATTGTCATCGTAGTCAAACCATTTACGGTAGTTTGGTAGAAACCTTTGGACCATATCTCCAAAATTATACGAAACCTGGTACGTATTATTAGCGTATTTTATAGATGTCTTGGGCGCTCGTCAATAGCATCTAACATTACGATCTAAAAAATACTTTCAGATTCATATTGATAAATGAGTCAAATCCAAGTAAACTACAAGTAGGTAGAAGTAAATACGCAAAAAAGAAAGCGCTTTTTTTATCGATTTTTAGGCAAACGTTTGCACTTTACGAACTTTACTAAATAGATGAGGTGTAGAGATATGAAAAGAATCTGGTGGAAAGAAGCTGTAGGCTATCAAATTTATCCACGAAGCTTCCAGGATTCAAACGGTGATGGTATTGGTGACTTACAAGGCGTCATTCAGAGGTTAGATTATATTAAAGATCTTGGCATTGATGTGATTTGGATATGTCCAATGTACAAATCTCCTAACGATGATAATGGGTATGACATTTCTGATTACCAGGACATTATGGAAGATTTCGGCACAATGCAAGACTTTGATTTGTTGTTAAAAGAAGTTCACAAACGGGATATGAAGTTGATCATTGATCTTGTTTTAAACCATACAAGTGATGAGCACCAGTGGTTTATTGAATCCCGTTCATCGAAAGAAGATCCGAAGCGTGATTGGTACATTTGGCGCGATGGGAAGAATGGTAAGGAGCCAAATAACTGGGAAAGCATTTTCGGAGGATCGGCATGGGAATATGATAAGAAAACAGATCAGTACTTTCTCCACGTCTTCTCAACGAAACAGCCAGATGTGAACTGGGAAAATCCTGATGTTCGCGAAGCGCTGTATGACACGGTTAACTGGTGGCTTGATAAGGGGATCGATGGTTTCCGTATCGACGCCATCAGCCACATTAAGAAGCGTTCAGGATTTCCTGATATGCCGAACCCTAAAAAAGAGAAGTATGTATCTTCATTTGATATGCATATGAACCAAAAGGGAATACAGAAGTTCCTTCAGGAATTTAAGGATGAAACGTATTCGAAGTACGATGTGATGACGGTTGGAGAAGCGAATGGTGTAAGCATTGATGAAGCTGATCAATGGGTAGATGAAAAAGACGGCAAAATGAACATGATTTTTCAATTCGAACATCTTGGATTATGGGATGCCGAAGAAAAACCTGATCTTGATATTGTCTCACTAAAAAAAGTGCTAACACGTTGGCAAAAGGGTCTTGAAAACAAAGGGTGGAATGCCTTGTTTGTTGAGAATCACGATAAGCCACGTGTTGTGTCAACCTGGGGGAACGATCAGGAATATTGGAGAGAAAGTGCCACTTCAATGGGAGCGATGTATTTCCTGATGCAAGGAACGCCATTTATTTATCAGGGGCAAGAAATTGGTATGACCAATGTTCAATACCCTTCTATTGAAGATTATGATGATGTAGCCGACAAAAATCGCTACCGTATTCAGCGAGAAGCAGGAGTAGCTCATGATGCTATTATGAAAGTAATTTGGGCATCTTCTCGTGATAATAGCCGAACACCAATGCAGTGGAATGCCGATAATAACGCTGGCTTTTCTTCTGGAACACCGTGGTTGAAAGTAAATCCAAACTATACAGATATAAATGTTGAGAGGCAAGAAGCTGATGATCACTCAATTCTATCATTCTATAAGAAGATGATTGAGCTGAAGAAAAACAATCTTGTTTTCACTTACGGTAGCTATGATTTACTACTTGAAGATGATCCGCAAATTTATGCTTATACAAGAACAACAGCGGATGACAAGGTTCTTGTTCTCACAAATCTATCGATCGAGCCAGCTGTATTTGAATCGAATCTTACGTTGGAGATGAACCAGCTGCTTTTGAACAACTATCCTGTTATTGAAGAAGTGAATGATTCTATTGTATTAAAGCCTTATGAGGCAAGAGTCTATCGTCTTTAACATATCTCATTAGAAGACAGCCGTGATTTACGGCTGTCTATTTCGCTAGGTTTACAGGTGGAAATACACACCAAAGTCGTTTAGTTATCTATAATTTACCAAAATTGTCGAATCATTAGGGTAAATATGAATAGATTTCTAGAAAAATTTACCGTATAGTGTTGATTAGTGGGAGGTATGACCCAGATCTATCTTTTCACACATACTAGTTTATTAGGGAGGATTAAAATGAAAAAGTTCATTGTCGCCTTATTTTCAGTAGTAGCAATCTTTATGTATATGGGTACCGGGGTTTTCGCAGCAGAAAATGACAACACTGAGATATTACAAAAGATTGAAGAAACAAATGTAGCAATTGAACAAGAAATTCAAGCAGCACAGGCTAAAGGTGACAAACTATTGTCAGCGCTTTCTCTAGAAACAGCAAAGCTAGATGCAAAATTAGAAACGGCTAGACAAAATGGAGCATCAGAAGCGGATATTGCGAAGCTTGAAAAGGAAGTAAAGACAAAAAAAGCAGAGCTTACTGCAAGGTACAACAAGGGTCTTGATAAACTAATCGGTGATCTAATCGACAAAACGAACAAAATGACCGCAGACATGATTGAGGAAGCTGCAAAAGAAGGCATACAAGCAGAATGTTCATGGGTATATGTGCAGATTGCAGACCGTTGGGTATGGGTTGATCCGATTCAAATCGTAGGAGTTTAACTGAAAAAGCATCTCTTTTGAGATGCTTTTTATTATATGTCTAGTACTATATAATAAGATATATAGAAAATGTGCGTTAGGGGAAAAAGAGGTGTAAATTTGGACGGCTTATCTATAGGGCGTAAGCAGGAGTGTATGGAAGAAGTTGTGCAAGAATCTGCCAAACTTAGTTTATTAGCAAGAGGTTCTGGTATTGAGGTTATGAAACAAGTGGTATATGAAGGAACCACTTTTTATCTATATCCAGGTAACAACCCCGAAAGTTTTGAATTCTTTTATATTTTAGAAGGTGAACTGGTATGTGAAGAACTATCCATTACTTTGAAAAAAGACGATTACTTTTTTGTGAAAGATCTCAAAGAAATCGTTTTTTTTGAAGCTGCTTCTGAAGTCTCGATGATTTGGATGATAAATGAGTCCGTTTTCCATTTAATTAGTCAAAAGGTATCATTACTTCTAGAAGTAGTTAGTAAGGTTGAAGAAAAGGATAGATACACTTTTAAACATAGCGTTAGGGTTCAAAATAGTAGTATAAAAATAGGAAAAAAACTCAATCTTTTAAAAGATGAGTTAGATACACTAATTGTCGCTTCAGTCCTCCACGACGTAGGTAAAATTAAAGTTCCTGAAGAAATTCTTAATAAGACGGGCGGTCTTACGGATGAGGAATATGAGATTATAAAAAAGCATCCAGCCGATGGTGCAGAGATGGTGAAAGACTCTTATTATTCTGATATTAGCACGATTATTCATCAGCACCACGAGCGCCTCAATGGTTCTGGTTACCCGGATGGTCTGAAGGGTGATGAGATCACGATTGGTGCCAAAATTATTGGTGTTAGTGATTCTTATGATGCGATGACGGACGACCGTTCATATCGAAAAGCCTATACACCTGAATATGCTATGAATGAATTAAAACGTCTTTCAGGCGTCTTATACGATGCTGAAGTGGTCGATGCTCTTGAAGCGGTTTTAATTGAAGAAGACATTCTGAATAGCAACTAGCCGAAGGGAGATGGAAGACATCTTCTTTTTTGTTTGTTAAACAGGACAATTGATTTGCAATGTTTCACGTGTAACATTGAAGCTGGTATGATAGAGAAATAATCGAAATTTGAGGAGATTGGTATTGTGGGTAAACAACTCATTCTTGCAGAAAAGCCCTCTGTTGGACGTGATATCGCGAGAGTATTGAATTGTACAAAAGGTGGAAATGGCTTTCTTGAAGGAGATCGCTATATCGTAACGTGGGCACTTGGTCATCTAGTGACGCTTGCTGACCCTGAAATTTATGATGAGGCATATAAAACGTGGAAGTTAGAAGATTTGCCGATGCTTCCTGCCCCGTTAAAACTTGTCGTTATTAAAAGAAGTGGAAAGCAATTTAGCGTTGTGAAAACGCAAATGAACCGTAATGATGTAAGTGAAATTGTGATTGCAACGGATGCCGGAAGAGAAGGAGAGTTAGTGGCGCGTTGGATTATTGAGAAAGCGCGAGCTAAAAAACCACTAAAGAGGTTGTGGATTTCATCCGTCACAGATAAAGCGATTCGTGATGGATTTAAAAATCTAAAAGATGCCAACCAATACACAAACCTTTATCAAGCAGCTGCAGCAAGATCTGAAGCAGATTGGTATGTAGGTCTTAATGCAACTCGTGCGCTTACTACAAAATACAATGCACAGCTTTCAAGTGGAAGGGTGCAAACGCCTACGCTTTCGATGATTGCGAAGCGTGAGGAAGAAATCAAGTCCTTTCAACCTGAACGGTATTATGGAATGGCAGCGGTGGTGGATGGTTTTACACTAACGTATCGGGATTCAAAATCAAACGATTCACGCGTATTCGATCGCGAGCGAATTGATTCTGACCTTAAGCAGTTATCAGGAAAACAAGCGCGAATACAAGAAGTTAAGAAAGCAAAGAAAAAGACGTTTGCACCTGGATTGTATGACTTAACTGAACTACAAAGAGACGCGCACAAACGTTTTGGATTTTCAGCGAAAGAAACACTTTCAGCTACCCAGCGATTGTATGAACAGCACAAACTAGTTACGTATCCGAGAACAGATTCACGCTTCCTTTCTTCTGATATGAAAGACACGTTGAAAGAAAGATTAGAAGCTGTAGCGCCTTATGAGAAAGCAGCGCGAAAAGTACTCGGTAAAACGATTCAAACGGGGAAGCATATTATTGATGATCGAAAAGTATCCGATCATCATGCGATTATTCCGACGGAGCAAACGCCCATTATTCGAGAACTTAGTGATAAGGATCGGAAAGTATATGATTTGATTGTTAAACGGTTTGTAGCCGCATTATACGAGCCATTTGAATACGAGCAAGTGACGGTAAAGGCTAAGATTGGTGAAGCAAACTTTGATGCGAAAGGAAAGAGAGTGCTTTCTGCCGGTTGGAAAGAAATATACGAGACAGAGGAAGCGGATGTGGTGCTTCCTGAGCTTAAAGAGGGCCAGGAACTTCGCGTGCTCTCTCTAACAAGAACAGAAGGGAAAACCAACCCTCCTCCTCGTTTTAACGAAGGAACACTGTTAACTGCGATGGAAAAGCCAGCTCAATTTTTAAGCATGCAAGATAGCAAGCTTGCAAAAACGTTAGGTGAAACCGGTGGACTCGGAACCGTTGCAACGCGTGCTGATATTATTGAGAAATTATTTAATAGCTTTTTAATTGAAAAGAATGGAAAAGATTTATCGATCACATCAAAAGGGAAGCAATTGCTTGAGATCGTTCCGGATGAATTGCAATCACCTGCTTTAACTGCAGAATGGGAGCAAAAGCTTGAAGCGATTGGCAAAGGTAACCTTTCAAAGCAGGCATTTATTGAAGAAATGAAAGCCTATGCGAACGAAACCGTTCAGAAAATTAAGTCCAGTACGAAGAAATATAAGCATGATAACGTAACAGGAACAAAATGTCCTGATTGTGGGAACTTGATGCTCGAAGTGAAAAGTAAAAAAGGTAAAATGCTTGTTTGTCAGGATCGTGAATGTGGCTATCGCAAAGGGAAAAGCAAAGTAACTAACGCAAGGTGTCCAAAGTGTAAAAAGAAACTTGAGCTTCATGGACAAGGTGATGCCCAAACCTTTATATGCAAGTGCGGTCATCGTGAAAAACTGTCGACATTTAATGAACGACGCAAAAAAGAAAAAAATACAAAAGCGACGAAGAAAGATGTTTCAAGCTATATGAAAAACCAGCAGAAGGACGAGCCGGTTAATACAGCTCTAGCTGATGCATTAGCGAAATTAAAATTAGATCAAGATAAATAACAGGGAGCAGGGTGACCTGCTTCTTTTTTCATTTAGCTGTTATTCATGTAACAAAAAAATAATAAAGTATGGAAATGGATTGGTTTAACCAATTAAAGGGTACTATTTCTTTTACATATTTCCTTGATAATAGTTCTTTTGATTGAAAAGAGTAGATAGTTGCCTTATCGTACCCATTGCATATAAAATGACGACATGTAAAAGGTGTTTCGTTTTTTACTAATTTAGCCAATTGTGAGCATATTTTCAAACATTTCTGTTCAGTTCGATTATAGTGAAGTTAGTATGGAGGACAGAATATGGAATGAAGCACGAGCAGTTGTTAAACATAAGGAGGCTATCTATGGTCGATTCGATATTATTTAATATTATGCTTGTTGGTGCCCTCGGCATCTTTTCGCAATGGGTTGCCTGGCGTTTTCACTTCCCTGCCATTGTCGTTATGTCTATTATTGGTTTGCTTGTCGGGCCGATTTTTGGCTTCCTTCATCCAGAAGATGTATTTGGAGATTTATTCGATCCATTCGTATCGATTGCAGTAGCTATCATTTTATTTGAAGGCAGTCTCAATCTTGATTTTAGAGAAATTAAGGGCCTTGGTCGACCGGTTGGGAGAATTGTAACGGTAGGTGCTTTTCTAGCATGGCTGTTAGGTTCACTGTCAGCGCACTATGTTGCAGGGTTGTCCTGGGGTGTTGCGTTTGTAATAGGCGGGTTGTTTATTGTAACTGGTCCAACCGTTATCTTACCGCTACTACGACAAGCCAAACTAAAGCCAAGACCAGCAAAGATATTAAAGTGGGAAGGAATCATCGTCGATCCGCTTGGAGCACTTCTTGCTGTTTTTGCATTTGAAATTATTAAATTTCTAAAAGTAGAGGAAGCAACGGCTACCGTTCTTCTTGTCTTTTTCTTAGGATCTCTCTTTGCAACGCTATTTGGGTTCCTATGTGGACGTGGGATTGGGTGGATGTTTGAGAAGGGATATGTTCCTGAATTCTTAAAATCTCCAGTCGTTTTCGCTGTCGTTATCCTTTGTTTTGCGGTATCTGATGAAATTACACATGAAACGGGATTGCTTGCTGTTACGGCAATGGGGATTACGCTAGCGAACATGCATATTTCATCGATTGATGATATGAGACATTTTAAAGAAAACATTTCAGTTCTTTTAATCTCAACCATCTTCATCATGCTAACCGCTTCCTTATCCGTTGACACATTGCTTGAGATCTTTCATTGGCAAATCCTTGCATTTGTCCTACTTATGCTATTTGTGGTAAGACCAATTTCGATCTGGTTATCCACGATAGGAACGGATTTATCCTGGCAGGAAAAGACGCTTGTTGGCTGGATTGCGCCACGAGGAATCGTCGCATTAACTGTCGCAAGTTACTTTGCAAGTGTGTTGCTTGATGCTGGATTTGAAGATGCAAAAATCCTAATGTCTCTCACATTTGCGTTAGTATTTGCAACGGTTGTTGTTCATGGATTTTCCATTCGTTGGACGGCAGAGAAGCTTGGACTTGCAAGTGACGGTCAACCGGGAGTTCTAATAGTTGGAGGAAGTACGTTCTCAACGGCGCTTTCTAAAACGTTAAAAGAATTAAAGATCCCAGTATTAATAACGGATTCATCATGGCAAAGGCTGCTTACAACGAGAAAAGCAGGCGTACCGTTTTATAGAGGAGAAATTCTTTCTGAACAAACCGAATATCGTCTGGATTTAACGCCTTACGAGTATATGATTGCGGCAACTGAGCTCGATTCTTATAACGCCCTTGTTTGTACAACATTCGTTCCTGAAATTGGACGGAACAACCTGTTCCAGTTAAGTTTACGAAACGATCGAGGCGACGATCTTGAAGAGCTTGTTCATACGATTGGTGGACGCGTGGCGTTTAAAGAAGGAGCAACGTGGGAGACATTGAATCGTAAAGTAGAGAGTGGCTATGTTTTTCGTAAAACAAACATTACTCAGCAGTATACGTATGATCGGTATTTGAAAGAACGAGATGAAGAAACAATCATGCTCTTTGTGAAGAAACCTTCTGGTAGCTTAGAATTTTTCGCTCACGATTCTCAAACGAGAGCGGAAGCAGGCGATGTACTTGTAAGCTTGATGCCACCAAGTAAGGAATTTAATCGCATCCGTGAAAAGCTTGATAAGCAGCGTACCGATGAGAAAAGTGAGAAAGAAAAAGAACGTCATTTAGAAGATGAGTAAAGCCCCCCGGTGTGGGGCTTTTTTTCATGTGCAAAGCAACAGTCCGATAGAAAGGGTGCTAAAGCTAGAGACTGATAGGGTACCGTAATGATATGCTACTTTAAAGTAGGGGGTTTGATCATGTATGATATAACCATCATCGGAGCTGGAGTAAGTGGGATTTTTATGGCATACGAGCTGACAAAGCGATACCCAGAATCCAAAATTATGTTGATTGATAAAGGAAAGAAACTCTCAGAACGGAACTGTAAGGCTCGTTCCAAACAAGAATGTTCATGTGACGTTTGTGATCAATACATCGGTTTTGCTGGACTTGGTAAATCAGAAGGCAAGTTTAATTATACGAATGATTTTGGTGGTAGTCTCGGTAGAAAAATAGGAACAGTTCAAGCAGAAAAGCTGATGTGGGAAGTCGACCGCATTCTTTGTTCTTTTGGTGGAGAAGAGGCTGAGCTCTATCATACTCATAGTCCAGAGTTAGAGGTGAGTGCAAAAAGCGTAGGGTTAGAGGTGTTAACGACATCGGTAAGACACCTTGGAACGAAACGATCTCACCATGTGTTTCAAAGCTTATATGAGGTTCTTACGAAACGAATTGATTTGTGGTTTGAAACAGACGTGTATTCGATTGGAAAAAGCGAATCCTTTGAAATAAATACCTCAAAAGGAAACATAAAAACAAAGAAAGTTGTGCTATCAACGGGTAACAGCGGAAGTGAGTGGATGGATCGTCAATGTGAACAGCTTGGTCTCCTACCTGGTCCTGCTCGTCTAGATTTAGGAATTCGCGTTGAAATGCGAGGGAACCAGCTTGAGGCAATCTTAAAAGATACGTTTGAAACGAAACTTCATATCAAAAGAGAGACATTCGAAGGAACGACGTATTGCATGAACCCGAACGGCAGAATAATAAGGAAATATCAACATGGCCTTGTGATGCCTGATGGACAAAATAAGAGTGAAAAAAATGAGCCAGGAAACAATTTAAACTTTACTTTATTTGTGCCATCTTTTTATTCTTCGAAAGAGGAGGCCGACCTTGTTGCGCAACAGGTGATAGGTGGAATCAATAGGGGAAGAGATCGAATCGTTGTTCAGCGTCTTCAAGATTTTAAAAAACAGCAGGCGACAACCTCTCACATTCTGAGTTCGAATTCAATTGTTCCTTCTCTTGATGGAGAAGCTGGTAATCTAATAGATGAAGTGCCAAACATCTATCTGGGTGCCCTTCGGGAGTTTTTTGATAGTCTCGAAAAGTTGATAGGAGAGCCCATTGATGAAGAAACCTTGTTATATGGCATAGATGGAAAGTTCTATGAAGCAAAAATACCAACGAATGATTCCTTTGAAACAGATGTAACCGGACTCTTTTTAATTGGAGATTGCTCAGGAGAAACGCATTCCTTATCACAGGCAGCAGCAAGCGGTTTATATGCAGCAAAAATGATATAAAAAAAGATCGGCGCTATGGCCGATCTCTTCAGTGAGTGTTACGAAGCGGATGATTCTGATAGTGCTTTTTCACGTTTTGTTAAGAACTTCAACGTAAAGATTGAAAAAGCAATTAGCGCAATACACGTTAACCCCAGGTATAGGTTACTAAAGATAAGATTTTCTCCCGATAGTGATAAGGGATTCATGGAAAATGACACGTTTTTCATTTCAAGAAGTCTTCCGAAAATAGCTGAGCTAAATGCCCCTGCAAGGAAGTTCAATAAATTGAAAACGCCCATCCCTACACCGTTTTGGTTGTCTGGTAGAATAGAAGATAGTAAATCGGCAGTTGAGCTTTGGATGAGCGGGAATCCAAGATAAGCAATTAATAAACAAGGTGCGATGACCCACGCGTTGTAACCTGAAAATGTTGAGATAAAAAATGTGCCACTCGCAATTAGGAGCAGAGCAATTTTAACGACAAGAATGGCGCCACGCTGTTCAATAATTTTACCGCCTATTTGTCCGATTAATCCAGCTGCCATGGCGCCAGGAAATAAGACAAGGCCGATCTTTAAGGTGGATAAACCGTTTAGTTCGCGCAGCATGATCGGAATCACAAAAATCAGACCGAAAAGCGCTGATGTACCTAGAAAGCTTGTTAGAACGGTTATCGTATATTTCGTGTTCTTTAATATCACAGGATCGATAAACGGGTGTGTGATCGTAAATGTCCGCCATAAGAACAGAATGAAAAAGACGATAAAGATTACAAGTAAATACCATAGGAACGTTGTAATATAGAACAGGAGTGAGGCAACCGATACAGCCATTAAAGCTGCGCCTGGTAAATC
>ENA-ORXC01000866-ORXC01000866.1-marine-metagenome-genome-assembly--contig:-NODE-866-length-19503-cov-61.788891_pt1 | contig 19503 bp, 20 predicted proteins | sample MGYA00237865_ERZ511478 | MGnify/ENA metagenome assembly ERZ511478 | reverse complement strand
TCAGATGAGTTGCAAGGCCGTGATACCGGTAGTGAAGGTATAGAGATGGCCGCTCAGTTTATAGAAGCTCGCTTTAAAGATACAGGGGTAAAACCGTATTATAATACCTATCGAGATAATTTTGAAGCAAAGGGGCGTGATGCTTATAACATTGTAGGAGTGCTTGAGGGTACAGATCCTGCGCTTAAAGATGAGGTTATTGTTATAGGTGCTCATTACGACCACATAGGTAATGGTAAAGCTGTAGATGGTGATGTAATTGCAAATGGAGCAAATGATAACGCAGCAGGTACAACCGCAGTCCTGGCACTTGCAGATCATTTTGCTAAGACAAAGAACAATAAACGAACACTCGTATTTGCATTATTTTCGGCAGAAGAAAAAGGACTGTTGGGATCTAAGCATCTTGCTAAAGAAATGAAAGCCGCAAACACTGCTGTCTATATGGTTTTTAATATAGAGATGATAGGAGTGCCTATGGTAGGAAAAGATCACACAGTGTATGCATCTGGTTATGAGATGTCTAATTTTCCTGAGGTGTTTAATAAATACGCTGGATCTAAGGTGGTAGGCTTTTTACCAAAGGCTAAAGAGTTTAACTTATTTATGCGTAGTGATAACTACCCGTTCTTCTTAGAATTTGGTGTTCCGGCACATACGATTTCTTCTTTTGACTTCACAAACTTTGATCATTACCACGGTGTAAATGATGAGGTAGAAGAGATGGATATCGCTTTTATGGAAAAAGCCATAAAACAATTTATACCAGGTCTAGAGGGACTGGCAAATAGCAAGACTCAAGAAGTAAAGGTTGTAAAGCAATAGCAAAGAGTAGATAAGACAGGTTATGAAAAGAGTTATTATTACTGGTACAAGTAGAGGGATAGGTTTTGAGCTGGCAAAGCAGTTTGCAAAGGAGGGGCATCAGGTACTTGCGCTTTCGCGAAAGCATAAAAGTTGTGCAGATCTTAATCTACAAAATCTTACCGCATTTCCTTTTGATATTACAAATCAAGATGATTTTCAAAAAGTTGTAGACTTTATAGAGAGCGATTGGGAAGGTGTCGATATCTTAATTAATAATGCAGGTGCATTATTAAACAAACCATTTGCAGAGACTACCATTGCAGATTTTGAACAAGTGTATCGTGTCAATGTTTTTGGTGTAGCAGAGATGACTCGTGTAGTGCTGCCTTATATGAGCAAAGGAAGCCACGTGGTGACTATATCAAGTATGGGAGGAATACAAGGGAGTATGAAATTTCCGGGTCTGGCGGCTTACAGCTCAAGTAAAGGAGCAGTTATCACCTGGAACGAACTTCTGGCAGAAGAGTATAAAGAAAGCGGTATCGCTTTTAATGTGCTAGCTCTAGGGGCTGTACAAACAGAGATGCTAGAAGAAGCATTTCCGGGTTATGAGGCACCACTTAGTGCAGTGCAAATGGCAGATTATCTTTATGACTTCTCTCGCAAGGGCAATGCTTTTTATAACGGTAAAACACTGCAAGTGTCTGCAAGTACACCTTAATGTATGGTTGAAACCTTAAAAAAATACATTCCGGAGCGGGCAGCACCACCTGTTTTTGAGCTTATAAAAGAACACGGAGTGTATCTTAAAATTGTAAATGAGCGACTCACCAGGCACGGAGATTATAGAATATTACCAGACGGGCAACACCAGATTACCGTTAATGTAAGCCTTAACAAATACAGGTTTCTCGTCACGCTAGTACACGAGATAGCACATCTCGTTGCGTTTAAAAAATACGGTAGACGTATAAAACCCCACGGGAAAGAGTGGAAGCATACCTTCCAGCACCTTATGTTACCCTTTATACGGCCAGAGATATTTCCTCAAGATTTATTGCCTTATCTCGCAAGACATTTTAAAAACCCAAAGGCAAGTAGTGATACAGATGCACATCTTTCTGTAGCTTTAAAAATGTACGACCCACCGTCTGATAAAAATTATATATTTGAAATACCTACAGGAAGCACCTTTAGAATCCAAAATGGAAAAATTTTTCAGAAAGGAAATAAAAGAGTTAAAAGGTATGAGTGTGTGGAAGTTGCAACCGGAAAAGTGTATCTTTTTCAACCTAATGCAGAGGTAGAACAATTAAAATAAACACAAGTATGAAAGACAATAAAAACTATTATGCCCTTCTTATGGCAGGAGGTGTAGGTTCTAGGTTTTGGCCTGTAAGTACGCAATCTTTCCCAAAGCAGTTTCACGATATGCTAGGTACGGGAGAAACTTTATTGCAAAAAACATTTAAGCGTCTTTCAAAGCTTGTTCCAGAAGAGCAAATACTTGTGCTTACTAATGTAGATTATAACGATCTCGTAAAAGAGCAATTACCACAAATCGCACAAAAAAATATTGTGCTAGAGTCTGCAATGCGCAACACGGCTCCTTGTATTTTACTTTCGGCACTTAAGGTAGAAAAGGAAAATCCAGATGCAGTGATGATTGTAGCGCCTAGTGATGCTTGGATTGAAGATGAAGATGCCTTTGTAGGTGATTTACAAAAAGCCTTTGATGCGGCAGAGAAGGAAGAGGCTATTGTAACTTTAGGTATACAGCCCACTTTTCCTAACACGGGGTATGGTTATATAAATTATGATAAGAGTGATAACGCTTTCGCGAAAGCGGTAAAACGTTTTACAGAAAAACCAGATTACCCTACTGCCAAAGAATTTGTAGCCAGCGGAGAATACCTCTGGAATGCCGGGATGTTTATCTGGAGTGTAGAAACTGTGGTAAATAGTTTTAAAGAGTTTTTGCCAGAGATGTATGCGCTATTTAATAAAGGGAATGCTGTTTATAACCTACCAGAGGAGCAAGCTTTTATAGATGAAGAGTATCCTAAGGCAGAAAATATAAGTATAGATTTTGGCGTGATGGAAAAACATCAAAATGTAAAGGTCGTCCCAGCTACTTTTGACTGGAATGATTTAGGTACTTGGGGGTCACTATATGATAAAATGCAAGGCGATTCTGGTGAAGATGCCGTAGTAAATGCACGTGTGATTGCAACAAACACATCGGGGAATATTATAAGAACTGCTAGTGATAAAGTGGTAGTTGTAGACGGACTTAAAGACTACATTATCGTCGAAAAAGAAGATGTTCTCGTTATTGTGCCAAAAAGTAAGGAGCAAGACATCAAGGAGATTCGTAATGAGGTACAATCAAAATTTGGTAATAATTTAGGATAGTGGAAAACAAAGATAATATAGGGGCAAATCCTGACCCAAAGCCTAGCGAGTTAGATATAAATCCTAAAGAAGATATGCGCGATGAGGCGCAGAGTGTCTGGGAGTCTATAAAGCAATTTTTAAACGATCTTCTTGATATACGAGAAGACACAGATCGCTCTACTACGGTAGAGGCGATACGTAAGGATATCCCTTTTAAGGGACACAATGCGTGGATTCTTATATTTTCCATTTTTGTGGCGAGTATAGGTCTTAACGTGAGTAGTACGGCAGTAGTGATAGGAGCGATGCTTATAAGTCCGCTTATGGGACCTATTGTAGGTGTAGGACTTTCTATCGCTATAAACGATGCGCTTATGATGAAGCGCTCGTTTGTAAACCTTGCCGTTATGATTGTACTTAGTGTGCTCACGGCAACGCTATATTTTAGTTTATCACCAGTAAAGGAAGAAACTCCAGAGCTTATGGCTCGTACCTGGCCTACTATACTTGATGTATTTATAGCCATCTTTGGTGGTCTTGCACTTATTGTGGCAAAGACTAAGTCTGGTACAATTGCCAGTGTGATTTTTGGTGTAGCGATTGCAACGGCACTTATGCCACCTTTATGTACTGTAGGGTATGGATTATCACAATCTATTATAGGTAACAGTGAGGGGCTTTACTGGGCGCTTGGGGCGATGTATTTGTTCTCTATAAATGCTGTATTTATAGCGCTAGCAACATTTACAGTATCAAAGCTTCTCAAATTCCCTCTTGTAAAATATGCAAATCAAAAAAGGAGAAAGCGCACCACGCGTATGGCTACGCTCATAGCGGTACTTGTTTTAGTACCTAGTGTATGGACTTTCTTAAGACTGCTCAATCAGCAAATTTTTATCACAAAAGCAAAAGCTTTTGTGACTAATACGATTAAGTATGAAGGTGCAGAGATTGTAAAAGAAACTGATGACGCCGAGAAAAAACGAATAGATGTCTACCTTATAGGGAGTCTGGTACCTCAAAATATTATAGATAGGTGGGAAGATGAATTTAAAAAAACAGAGGACTGTGAGAACTGTACGCTCGTAGTACACCAAGGAGCAGATCAAAGCGGAGAGCTAGCCGCTAGATTAAGTACAGAGGTGCGTTCTGGAATCTTAGAAGATCTTTATGTGAAAAATCAAGAAGCAATGAGCTCAAAAGATGAGCAAATAAGATTGCTAGAAAATGAGGTGACACAACTTAGAAGTACTGCTTTGCCATTTGCATCTATGCGCAATGAGGCTAAGATTAATTATGATGGGCTCAAACGTTTTGGGTATGCGACTGAGATTACAACAGACTTTAGTGGTGCTATAGATACACTCACCGTCGTGCGTGTGATGTGGGCAGATAGTTTATCTCAAGAGGTAAGATCAAGACAAGAACAAAAAATGGGTCTCTGGATTAAAGAACGTTTTACGCTAGATACTGTGGTGGTAAGTGGTAATGTTGAAGTAAGAAAGTAAACGGAAAGTGTTGCTCTTCTCCATTACTGAAATGGGTTATGTGCTATTAGTAGTTTGATTACGCTTTCGCGAAAGCGCTATTAAAACCTTTCTACTTTGCGTTTTGAGCTTCTCTCACCATTTTAAACAGATTAGAAGAGTAGACAAAGTTTGTCACATCTTTATTATCTGTTTTAAAAATCTCGTGACGCGTTCCTTCCCAAGCGAGATGGCCTTTTTGTAAATACACAATGTGATCACCTATCTCCATTACAGAGTTCATATCGTGGGTGTTTATGATTGTGGTAATATCATATTCTATAGTAATCTCACGTATAAGATTATCTATCACCGTTGCCGTATTTGGATCAAGACCAGAGTTGGGTTCATCACAAAAAAGATACTTAGGGTTGTTTACAATAGCGCGGGCTATAGCAACACGTTTTTGCATTCCTCCAGAAATTTCTGAGGGAAGTTTATGGTTTGCATTTTCGAGATTTACACGCTGTATCACTTCATTTGCTCTGGCGATGCGTTCCTTTTTTTTCATTTTGGTAAACATCTTGAGCGGGAAAGCGATGTTCTCTTCTACCGTCATAGAGTCAAAGAGGGCACTCCCTTGAAAAACCATCCCTATTTGCTCTCTGAGGTCACGTTGCTGCTCTTCATTAAGATCTGAGTATGCATTGCCATTATATATAATCTGGCCGCTATCTGGCTTGTGAAGACCCAGCATTGTTTTTAAGAAAACCGTTTTTCCAGATCCAGACTGACCAATGATTAGGTTAGTTTGACCTGGTTTAAATGTGGTAGAGAATCCTTTAAGAACCTCAACATCTCCAAAACCTTTGCGTATGTTTTTTACCTCTATCATCTAGCTTAGTAATAATTGAGTTACTATAAAGTTTACAAGGATAATGGCAACACTAGTCCATACAAAGGATGTTGTACTCGCCTTACCTACCTCTAGTGCTCCTCCTCTCATAAAATACCCGTGATATGAGGGTATGGTTGCTAGTAAAAAGGCAAAAAGGAATGTCTTGAAAAAGGCATAAAATAATTGAAATGGTATAAAGTCTTCTTGTAGCCCAGATAAAAAGGCGTCATTTGAGGTAAAGCCTCCGTAAACCGCAGCGGTATATGCACCTATAATACCTAAGAACATTGCTATTGCAATCACAAATGGATATACAAGCATTGCAACGATTTTAGGAAATATGAGGTAGTTAAGAGAGTTGATACCCATAACCTCTAGCGCATCTATCTGCTCTGTTACACGCATTGTACCTATACTAGAGGTAATAAAAGATCCTACTTTACCTGCCATAATTATAGAGATAAATGTAGGAGCAAATTCTAGTATAACAGACTGTCTGGCTGCAAACCCTATAAGTGACTTTGGGATAAGAGGATTATTAAGGTTAAGCGCTGTCTGTATAGCAACTACACCTCCCACAAAGAAAGATATAAATGCTACAATACCTAGAGACCCTATAATAAGGTCGTCTATTTCTTTAAAAATAAGATCACTTAACACTCGACCCTTAGTAGGTTTTACAAAGGTGTCTTTGATCATTATAAAGTACGCTCCTATAGAGTGTAGGTATGACATTGAAGTTATTTAGAAAGCTAAAGTAGGGATTTATCAGTATGTTAAAATAGTATTTAAGATACCTTTATGAATACCTACTCTTTAATAAGGGCTTTAATCTTACTGTAAATTGCCGTATTTTCATAAATACCCATAAACTCTGCAGCGCCTGGTCCATAAGCAAAAACAGGTACCATAGTAGCACTGTGACCACCGGTAGAAAATGAAGGGTTTATTTTATTATAGTCTCCCTCATCAGATGCTAGGGTAAAGCCTCCCGTCTCGTGGTCTGCAGTTACAACTACAAGTGTATTTCCATCTTTTGCAGCATAGTCAAGTACTTGACCTATTACAGTATCAAAATCTATAAGTTCGCTCACTAGATATTCTCCATCGTTATTATGACCACCCCAATCTACTTGAGATCCTTCTACCATTAAGAAAAAACCTTCTTTGTTTTTTGAGAGTCTTTTTATTCCCAGTTTTGTAGCGTCATAAAGAAAAGAACCTCTGCCTTCTAGTACTTTAGGCATCCCAGAGTCTGCTAGTAAAAAGCCGTATTTTTTTGAGGCTTTCATTTTAAGTGAAGGGTCAAGACGATCTAAGTACATCTCATATCCAGAACCTTCTAGTGCAGCAACGAGGTTGTTGCCATCTTCTCTGTTTTCAAAAAACTTACGCCCTCCACCGGCAAAAAAGTCTACACCAGAGGTAACGAGGTCTTGAGCAATCTCAAGTTCCATTTTTCTATATTTCTGGTGCGCATAAAAACTGGCAGGGGTCGCGTGGGTAATGGTTGAGGTTGCTATAACACCAGTTGCAAAATTTCTTTTCTCCAGGTCTTCAAGTATAGTGGGTACAGCTATGGTATCTGTGTTTACACCTATAGCTCCATTGTATGTTTTTATCCCTGCCGAAAATGCAGTTGCTCCAGCTGCAGAGTCTGTAATAAGGTCACTGGCAGATGAAGTTTTAATAAGCCCTATGTGTTTAAATCTATCATAGTTAGATGGCTGTGAGTTGTAAAACTGACTTGAAGAGATCTGACTTAAACCAGTTCCGTCTGCTATCATAAGGATAACATTTTTTGGTTTTTTGTTTTGTGCTGTGGTCTTTACAGAGGTACAAGAAATAGTAAGCCCAATAAGGCAAAGAGAAAGATATTGTGTAAAAGAGGTAAACTTCATTATTAGTCAATTTTTGTAAAAGTAGTTAATGTCTACGGTACTGTTTTAAAGAAAAAGTTAAGAATTAGAGCCCTAGCTTTTTTCTTATGCCAGCCCAGCGGGTAGTTCTTATAAAATCACCCTCCTGTGGAGTCACGAGGTATTCTTTTTTTGCAGCTTTTGCTTTAAGATAGCCACTTAGATAGTCTTTGAGCAATTTTATATTACCTTTTCTTTTGGCGAGTTTACTAGAAGCTATAAGTGTTAGTATAAGCCCGTAGCGCATACCATAAAACGCTTCGCCTTGCTTGTATTGTGCACTTTTATTGTATGTATTTCCGGTAGGTTTAAGATGTTTTACGTGCAGGGTGTCATCTGTGTGAATCTCCCATTTATGATATTTTGCAAGTAGCTCATCTATAGTATCCCATCCCATAGCTTTCTTTATACCGCCTATATCTTTAAAACAAGCTTTACGGTATGCCTTGAGTGCACCTCTTATGTGATCTTTATTTGTGAGGTTTTCTAGCTCCCAGTTTCCATCTTTTTCAATGTAACAGAAACCGCCTGCCATTCCAATAGCGTTGTTTTCTGTAAAAGCATTATTTACCTTTTCTAAGTAGTCGTGCGGGAAAATGAGATCTGCATCATACTTGCAAATCACATCATACTCGTCGTCTAGGCTTTCAAAACCTTTGTAAAAAGCGTTTATGACTTTACTTCCTGGTAGATGCTTGTCGCTACTTGTGATGTTGAGTAGGTGTATGTATGAGTGCGCTTTCGCGAAAGCGGAAACAATCTCGGCACTATTATCTGTGCTTTGGTCATTTACGACTACCACTTTTTTAGGAAGATGCGTTTGCGCTACCAAAGATGCAAGCGTCTGACCAATAAAAGCCGACTCATTGTGACAAGGGATGACAATATAAAAATCCATCTTACTTGCGAGTGGCGTAAATCAAATAATATCGAGGCGTAAAGAGACGTAGCAATGGGCGTAAGCCTAGCTTTTTTACGGGATTAGTAAACTTCTCACGCTTTTGTATCTCCCATCCAGCCTTTTCAAATAACCAGTCAAACTGCCAGTCTTCAAACTCGTGATAATGTCTGTCCCACATATCTGTTTTAGATCTATAGGCTGGAGAAAACCATAATTTGAGAGGCACGCTCGCCACTATCTTATTTGCTTTTATGTCTTGCAATACGGTAAAAGGAGAGAGTAGGTGTTCAAAAATCTCAAAAGCCGTAACGACCTCTGCATCTGCATTTTTTACTGCTGTGGTGTCTAGATCTAAGTCTTCGCCAGTTGTGTTTTGTACGTTGTAACCTTCACGCTCCATATATGTTACAAAGGGATTACGCACGCCCAAGTCAAGTATGCTCTGGTCTGTGCTTACCACATCTTTTAAAAAATGTAGCGTGTGCTTATAGCGCTTGTTTGGAAACGTGTTTTCGTACAAGAATAATTTATTAAATGGTTAGGCTTGATAACTTCTTTACAAAAGTAAAGATTGTCTAGTAACGATAAATCATCGCATTGATATTCATCCCTGCACCTACACTTGCAAAAATAACAACATCACCTTTGTTAATCTCGTGATTTTCTAGCGCGCCTTGACGTACAAGGTCAAAAACGGTAGGTACTGTAGCAACTGAGCTGTTACCTAGTTTATTTATACTCATAGGCATAATGTGCTCTGGCATTTCTAAATCGTGTAGTTTGTAAAAACGACTCACGATAGCCTCATCCATTTTCTCATTTGCCTGATGGATAAATATTTTCTTTACCTCGTCAATGCTACATCCGCTTTTTTCTAAACAAGACTTCATAGCCTGAGGAACTTGTGTAAGGGCAAAGTTGTAGATCTTACGACCGTACATCTTGATGTATTTTGTGTCTTGGTTTGCTTCTGTGTTATATGAAGAGCCATTAAAGAGGAAATAAGCTTCATCATATGTAAATGTTGCCGTTTCAAAAGCAAGTATACCTGTGTCGCTGTCATCTTCTTCTATAACAGTTGCACCTGCACCATCACTGTATATCATACTATCGCGGTCGTTATCATCTACAACACGAGAGAGCATCTCAGTACCTATAACGAGACATTTTTTTGCCATACCGGCTTTAATAAAAGCCTGGGCTTGAATAACTCCTTCTATCCAACCTGGACATCCAAAGAGGATATCATAAGCCACACATTTAGGGTTTTGTATACGTAAGTTGTGTTTTATACGCGATGCAAGACTAGGTACAATATCACTAAAGTTTGAACCTTTTTGTACATCACCATAATTATGAGCACAGATGATATAGTCTAGTGTTTCTGGATCAATACCAGCGTCTTTAATAGCTTTCTCTGCTGCTTTTGAGCCCATATCTGAAGACTTCATCTCACTAGGAGCATAGCGTCTTTCTTCAATTCCTGTGATGGCCTTAAATTTTTCTATAATAACTCCATTTTCTGAGGTTATTGCAGAGCCGTCCATATTCAAAAATGTATGATCTTTAAACTGGTCGTTTTTTTGAATCACGTCAGGTATAAAACTGCCTAAACCTGTAATTTTAATTGCCATATAGGGTGTTTTGTAATCGGGTAAAGTTACTAAAATGTATCGGGATAGCGGTGAGGCTTTGTTAATCTGACCTCTTTTGTGAAATCTATAATTTTTAACCTATTAAACGCCATTTACAGCGAGTTATGATACGCACTTACACTATCATTGATATATTGTTAATTTTAAATAATGTTTTATACTTTTTCTTATAATATAAATGGTCTAAAGCATACGCTTTAGACCATTTCATTAATAGATTAGATAGAAGTGTTATGCTTCCATATATTCTTCTATAGGCGCACACGTACATATTAAATTACGGTCACCATATGCATCATCTACACGACGTACAGTAGGCCAGAATTTATTTTCGGCAACGTAGCTTAGTGGGTATGCTGCTTGCTCTCTACTGTATGTAAAGTCCCAAGTATCTGCCGTGAGCATTGCTAGGGTGTGAGGAGCGTTTTTCATTATATGATTAGGCTCATCTGCCGTAGCTGTTTCTATCTCTTTTCTTATTGATAACATAGCATCACAAAAACGATCTAGCTCTTCTCTGCTTTCACTTTCTGTAGGCTCTATCATAATAGTTCCTGCAACAGGAAATGATACTGTAGGTGCGTGAAAACCATAGTCCATAAGTCGCTTTGCAATATCTGTCACTTCAATACCATTTGCTTTAAAAGGGCGGCAGTCTATAATCATCTCGTGAGCTGCGCGACCGCGTTCTCCTACATAAAGACACTGGTAAGCACCATCTAGTCTTTCTTTAATATAGTTTGCATTAAGGATTGCATACTCAGTAGAGTGACGCAGTCCTGGTTCACCTAGCATAGTGATATATGCATAAGATATTAAGCAAGCTAGAGCAGACCCCCAAGGAGCAGCACTTATGGCTGTAATAGCTTTATCTCCTCCGGTTGTAATAACAGGGTTAGATGGTAAAAATGGAACTAGTTGCTTTGCAACACAAATAGGTCCTACTCCTGGGCCACCGCCTCCGTGAGGAATAGCAAAGGTTTTATGTAGGTTAAGGTGACACACATCTGCACCTATCGCACCTGGGTTAGTAAGGGCAACTTGTGCATTCATATTTGCACCATCCATATATACCTGGCCACCGTTATCGTGTATGAGTTGCGTGATTTCTTTTACAGCACTCTCATAAACACCGTGTGTAGATGGATATGTAATCATAAGTGCGGCAAGATTGTCCTTATGCTTCTCAGCCTTCTCACGTAAGTCGTCTACATCAATGTTTCCATTTTCTAGCGCTTTAGTTACCACTACTTTCATACCTGCCATTACTGCACTTGCAGGATTTGTTCCGTGTGCAGAAGATGGAATGAGGCAAATGTTTCTATGGCTGTCTCCACGAGACTCGTGGTATGCTCTTATAACCATAAGACCTGCATACTCACCTTGTGCACCAGAGTTAGGTTGTAATGAAGTGCCTGCAAAACCAGTGATTTCGGTAAGTTGATCTTCTAGTTTTTTAAGCATTGTCTGGTACCCTTCTGCTTGATCTAGTGGTGCAAATGGGTGCATATTCCCCCACTGCGGATCAGAAAGTGGTAGCATTTCAGAAGCAGCGTTAAGCTTCATCGTACAAGACCCTAAAGAGATCATTGAGTGATTTAATGATAAATCTTTACGCTCAAGTTTTTTGATGTAACGCATTAACTCTGTTTCAGAGTGGTATGTGTTAAAAACTGGAAGCGTTAAAAATGATGTCTCACGTGCTACTGTTTCAGGTATCGCATTTCCTTCGGCGATTTCTGTTACTGTGATTGTTTCTTTTGAGTACGCTTTCGCGAAAGCGGAAATAATATCATTTACATCTTGAAGTGTTGTTGCCTCGTGTATAGATATGGCCACTGTCTCTGCATCTGGATAGTGGAAGTTAATCTCCATCTCTTGTGCAACTGCAGCTACCTTTGCAGCATCTGCCTTAATCTGGATAGTGTCAAAGTAACTCTCGTTTACTTGATATAATCCTAATTTTTCAAGTGCATCTGCTACAGTTGCCGCAGTATTGTGTACTTTATTTGCTATATTTTTTAATCCTTCTGGACCGTGATAAACACCGTACATACCTGCCATAACTGCAAGTAGTACTTGTGCGGTACAAATGTTTGACGTTGCTTTATCACGTTTGATGTGTTGCTCGCGTGTTTGAAGTGCCATACGTAGAGCACGCTTACCATCTGTGTCTTTTGTCACACCGATGATACGACCCGGGATACTTCTCTTGTAAGCTTCCTTAGTTGCAAAGTATGCGGCGTGAGGACCTCCGTACCCTAGCGGAATACCAAAACGTTGTGTGGTACCTACCACTACGTCTACTCCAAACTCTCCTGGAGCACGTAGTTTTACAAGACTTAATATATCTGCAGCAACGGCTACTTTAATTTCGGCGGCATTTGCTTTTTCTACAAAGGCAGCATAATCATATACTTTTCCAGATACTCCTGGGTATTGTAAAATAGCCCCAAAGTATTCACTAGAAAAGTCAAAGTCTTCGTGCTTACCTACTACAAGTTCTATTCCTATAGGAGTAGAGCGTGTTTGTAGTAATGACAGCGTTTGTGGTAATATCTCTTCAGATACAAAAAACTTGTGTACACCTTCCTTCTTTTGTGCACGACTACGTACAGAAAATAAGAGTGCCATAGCCTCTGCAGCGGCTGTTGCCTCATCAAGCAGGGAAGCATTTGCAAGCTCCATACCGGTAAGGTCTGTAATCATAGTCTGGTAGTTGAGCAAAGCTTCAAGTCTTCCTTGTGCAATCTCTGCTTGGTACGGTGTATATGCCGTATACCATCCTGGATTTTCTAAAATATTACGCTGTATGACTGCAGGTGTAATTGCTTGATTATACCCTAGACCTATAAATGATCTGTATACTTTGTTTTTGTTAGAAAGTGCAGTAATGTGAGCAGCAAACTCGTGCTCACTTATGGCTGGATCTAATGATAATGGATTGTCGAGTCTGATGTTATCTGGAATGGTCTCAAAAATGAGTTGTTCCATAGTCTCAACTCCTACGGTTTTAAGCATCTCTGGGAGATCACTTCTACGTGGGCCTATGTGGCGTAATGCAAACGAATCTGTATTCATCGTATTGATTTATTTAAGGATGCACAAAAATAATGCAATGAAACCGATTTTTAGTACATAATTCACAATGGGAGTACTAATGTTTTCAACCATATAGGTGGCTTATTAACAGTTGTAGTACTTTTGTCTAATGCAGAGCATAAAACGTCTTTTTGATTTTTATATAAATAGTAGTACTCACGTGAGTTTATCTGTTGTAGCACTAGGGTGGATTACCTATTTATCATTAGACATAAACGTTAATTTTGTGGTGCTAAGTTTTTTGTTTTTTAGCACAGTGACGGGATATAATTTTGTTAAATATGCCGAAATAGCTGGTTTACATCACCGTAGTCTAGCACAATCCCTACAAACAATCCAAATATATTCGGTTATATGTGGAGTAGGTATGCTGGTAACTTCTTTATTTATGTCACTAGAGGTGTGGGTTGCCTGTGGCATACTGGGGCTTGTGACACTACTGTATGCTATCCCTTTTTTTATGCCAAAAAACACTGCTTCACTCGTAAAAGGAAATTTGCGTAGTGTAGCTGGTCTCAAGATTTTTATAATAGGTGTTGTGTGGAGTGGGGTTACCGTAATCTTGCCGGTCTTGCAAGATGGAACTATTACTTGGGATGTAGGTGTTATATGTATACAGCGCGTATTATTTGTGCTAGCGCTTATGATCCCTTTTGAAATACGAGATATGGTTTTTGATAATCCAGCTCTTAAAACTTTGCCTCAAATAGTGGGCATAAAAAAAGCCAAAATCATTGGAGTGACTTGGCTTTTATTATGCTGTGTATTAGAATTCTTTAAAGATGAATTTAATCTTGATACCTTTTTAAGTCAGCTGTTTATTATGATGGTAACTAGTATCTGTATCTACCTATCACAAAAACGCTCTGCGGCTACAATGTACTTTTCTTCCTTTTGGGTAGAAGGAATACCATTATTATGGCTGTGGCTTATACTTGTGATTAACTATTTGAGCTATTAAGCTGTTCTTGAAGGCGTTGTTTCATTGCCTCTTTTTCAGAGGTACTCACCGTTTGCACGGTAGGATTATTTACAGCCTTAGTGAGTTTAGAATTTCTCATAGAGTATTTTCTACAAGCACGGCAGTAAATAAGGTGTATATTAAGACGCACCTTTTCCATAAAAGTAGCCTCTTTATACTGGTTCTTGTCGCAAATGTGGTTAGCCTCGTGACATTCTGTTTTTAATTTCATTTCTTAAAATTTAGACCCTTGAGAGGGTTTCTTTTTAACTATGTAATCATATTGATTACGATTTTTTTTATTCAGCTTGGGGTTATAGCCAGTCTTTTTCCATACAACTTGCCATAGCCGTTCGGGCTCTGTGTATGATCACCCAAAAATTAGACGGAGTAATATCAAATTCATTACAAATGGCTTCAGTATCAAAGTCATCTATAGTTTTCATCTTAAAAATGCGGGCTTGTTTTTCTGGCAGTTTACCTAAGCAATTAAAAATTGCCTCGCCTAGCTCTACGTTTTGTATGCTATCCTCAGCAGTTTTATCAAAGGGGTCTGCTACGCGTTCTTCTAGCCAGTCACCTTCACTTTCTTCATCCTTATAATTTATACGTACTTCTGCCTTACCCTTTTTAGAGTTGCTCTTACGATAATGATCTATAATTTTACGTTTTAAGATCGAGATGAGCCAGGTGCGCTCTGTCGCCTCACCCTTAAAATTCTTCATAGATTTTAATCCCGCAAGAAATGTTTCGGAAATAAGATCTTGTGCCACTTCGCGATCATTTACACGGGCAATCGTATAGTTAAAGAGGTAGTCAGAATATTGATCTACCCACTTTGTGGGGTCAATTTGATTAGTTGCCATATAATAAAGGTCGCATTTGTGGGATTTAAATAACAGCCAAATATAAAGTTTTTCTTATTGCCGTGCTTTTTTACGCTTTCGCGAAAGCGGAATCTCCACCGTTTTCGAGTGTGTATTTGAGATGTGCGTTCCTTTTTGTTATGAGACGAGTTAAGTAATTATAGAGAACTGTTTTATCAAAAAAGTCTCCAGCAAGACCATATGGAGTTTTATAAGTAATGATATCCTGCATTTTAGTGCTACCATTCTGGTCTATGAAAATGTGCTTGTGGTGGAAAGACTTAAACCTACCTTTAATCATTTCATCTACAAAGCTTGTATAGGGTTCATACTCTGTAATAAGACTCGTGTGCGTTAACCAGAGGCCGAAATGTTTTCCTCGCCAGGTAACCGTTTCATCCTTTTTAATGCAACCAGAAGTTACACCAGCTATGGCTTTTTCTTGCGATTGATCCATAGACTGCATATGAAAGTCTATGTTGAGCGATAGTTTAAAAACAGCCGCTACCGGAGCATTAATTATGGTTTCAAGTTGTATGGTGCTCATAGTTATTAACCTAGTAAGTTATATAGTGCTTTCTTTAATTCTGGGTGTGTAAACGTAAATCCAGCTTTTATTAACCGTTCTGGTATCACATACCTGCTTTTAAGAAGTAATTCGGTTTCTGTTCTAATGATAAAAGCTCCTATCTCTAAAAGTGGTTTTGACGCAGGAAGACCAAAGGGAACTTTCAAAACAGATCTCATATACTTCATAAGTTCGCTATTAGTTGTGACCATAGGGGAGACTATATTAAATGGCCCTTTTAAAGTATCGTTTTTAATTAAAAAGTCTAAGCTTCGCACAAAGTCATCTTGATGTACCCAGCTGAATTTTTGTTTGCCATCGCCTTGTTTGCCACCTAGGCCTAACTGAGTTATTTTTTTGATAGGTTGTAGTGCTCCTCCATCCTTTCCTAAAACGATAGAAGTACGTAGCGCAACTTTGCGAGTAAGTGGAGTATCGCTGTCAAAAAAAGCTTGCTCCCACGCCTTTGCAACTTCGACAGAAAAGCCAGTGCCTACCTCACCATTTACCTCTGTCATAGGTTTTTCTAGCGAGTGTCTGTATATAGTAGCTGTAGATGAGTTAAGCCACACCTGTGGCGGATTGCTGCACTGAGAGATAGCCTTACCTATAATGGTTGTCGTGTCTACTCGTGAGTTTAAAATTGCGTCTCTGTTCTTTTTGTGATAACGACAGTCTACAGATCTACCAGCCATATTTATGACTACATCTGTATCTTCAAATTCGTTTTTCCATCCTGCTACATTTTTTGCATCCCACAGTACTGTACGAACATTGTGAGAAGGTGCTTTTTGCTTTCGCGAAAGCAAAACTATTTCCTCAAATTGATTTTGAAAGTGGTTAATAAGTATACTGCCTAAAAAGCCACTACCGCCAGCGATTATTAATTTTTTCATCATTGCCTAAATTGTTTTATTTGATACGATTGATATGTCTTTTTCTTGCGAGGAAAGTGTATACTTACTCTGCTTGTATGTGAGTATTAAAAAGTAGATGCTTAGAGCGATACCCAGTATAATAGGAAGCCAAAACAAGAAGTCAAACGAGGATAAATATTTTAAACATAAAAGAAGCGAAAGGCTCAAGACCGTTACAACTCCATATATTATAAAGTACTTCTTGAGATGGGGCGCTACGTCAGACCAGCGATATAGGAGGTACACAAAGCAACATACTTGTATGACTCCAGTTATGGGCAGGAAAAGTAGTCCGCCATAGACTGTTATAAATAAAATCGCATTAGTAATAATAAGCGTCTTGTTGATTAGGAATATTGTTTTCATTATTATCAGTTTAAAAGAGATGAGACATTATTAATAAATAGAATTGTAAAGACTACTGCAAAGAGCACAAAAAGTATATTCATACAATAGCCTCCTATTTTGAAAATTTTATCTTTAGGGATATCATACATAGGGTAGTATGCAATCTGTGTAGCTACTTTACCTACCCAGTAAGCTGCGATTAACCCTGTGAGAGCTATTGCTAGTTTGCTTTGGTTTTGTAATTCATTTGTAAGAAGTATTGCTATAAGTCCAAAAGAAAAGTTTAAACCCTGTATATACCTACCGTAAGTTTTTGCAATTTCTTGATTGAGTGGTTTTAATTTTTTCACATCAGTATACCAGTCAAAAACGCGATGGCGGATATATGGATATATCAATGCTGTAAAAATCTGGCCTATACCGCCTATAATAATTAACCAATTTGGAATGGGAATATTCATAATATTTATATTTCAGAAATTATTGAAACTTTAAGTGAAATAAAAAGCACTTTTACAGTGCCCCTTAAATGTTGAGGTTAACAATTGTTACTTCATTAACTTCATAATTGTTTTTGTAATCCAGCTTTCTTTATAGTCTGTAATTTTTTCTAGCATACTATCTGCCCTAGATACAAACTCATAAAGCTCTGCCGTTTTGGTCTTGAAGTGGGCAGCCTCTGTAGAGCCTGTTTCTTCTATACTACTTACTTCTTGCAGGACACGTAGCGTAGGTTTTATCTCTCTCTTGCTTCTTTCTTTGGCTATTTTTCTAGCAAGCTCATCTATGTTACTTTCGGCTACAAAATACTCTCGGCGTTCACCCGTTTTATACTCTTTAAAGATAATTCCCCAGTCTATAAGTGCTCGCAGGTTCATACTCGCATTTCCTCTAGAGATATAAAGCTCGCCCATAATATCTTCCATACTTAACGCCTCTGGAGACACCATAAGTAATGCGTGTATTTGAGCCATTGTCTTATTAATACCCCATTGCGTACCTAGCGCTCCCCAAGTTTGTATAAACTTATTTTTTGCTTGATCAAATTCCATACGTCAAATATAAGAATGTTATTGTAATTTCAAAAATAAATGAAAGTTAAATTTTCACTGTCAGTTTTGTTATCCCTATTTTTGGATTATGAATGTACTTGTGATCTCAACAGTTTGGGTAGAGCCCACTTCTTCGGCAGCAGGAAGTAGGATGTTACAGCTGCTTACTATTTTTAAAGAAAAAGGCTGGAATGTTACCTATGCAAGTACAGCCGGAACTTCTCAAAATGCAATCTCGCTAAGTGATTTTGATATTGAGACCGCAACGATACAGCTTAACGATGATTCTTTTAACGCTTTCGCGAAAGCGTACAACCCCACCATCGTACTCTTTGATAGATTTATGGCAGAGGAGCAATTTGGCTGGCGAATAGACGAAGCGTGCCCCAATGCTCTAAAAATACTAGACACCGAAGATTTGCACTGCCTAAGAAAAGCAAGAGCGCAAGCCGTAAAAGAAGAGCGAGTTTTTGAACCCAAGGACTTAATTTCTGATATCGCCAAAAGGGAAATAGCCTCCATTTACAGATGCGATCTCACCTTGATGATCTCAACAGTAGAGATGGATTTGCTACAAACTTTTTTTAAAGTTCCTGCTTCATTATTGCACTATGTACCATTTCTAGTTTCTGCACTTGAGAGTGATTTTGTTCCTTTTAAAGAGCGAGCGCATTTTATAGCCATAGGCAATTTTATACACCCGCCTAACTGGGATGCCACCCTAGAACTAAAAAAACATATTTGGCCACACATACGCCAGCAACTGCCGCAAGCAGAGATGCATATTTATGGCGCTTATGTGCCAGAGAAGGCATTACAACTGCATAATCCCAAAGAAGGATTTTTGGTAAAAGGAAGAGCAGAGAGCGCTCACCAGGTGATAAGAAATGCCAGAGTTTTACTAGCACCGCTTAGGTATGGTGCTGGCCTTAAAGGTAAATTTATAGATGCGATGCAATGTGGCACTCCATCTGTAACAACAGAGATAGGAGCAGAGGGAATGAGCCAGCACCTAGACTGGCCCGGCAGTGTAAATGATGATTATGATGCATTTGTAAAAGCTGCAGTCTCCTTATATAGTAATGAGTCAAAATGGCAAAATGCTCAAGAAAATGGAGTAAGGATAATTAATACCAATTTTCAAAAAGATACTTACGCCAGCCTGCTTACAGATACATTACAGCACCTGATGGATAATTTGACTGTGCATCGTGCTGCAAACTTTACAGGCCAGATGTTACAACATCATACAATGCGTAGCACACTATTTATGTCAAAATGGATAGCAGAAAAAAACAAAAAGGAGTAAGCCACGCTTACTCCTTTTTGTTTTTAATCGACTTAATATATTAATCTATAAGTCCTGCTCTTTTGAGTAGTGCTTCTGGTTTAGGTTCTTGACCTCTAAAACGTTTATAGAGTGTCATAGGGTCCTCAGTTCCTCCTTTTGAGAGTACGTGGTCCTTAAACTTAGTTGCTACGTCTTTATTAAATATCCCTTGTTCTTTAAAATATTCAAAAGCATCTGCATCTAGTACTTCTGCCCATTTGTAACTATAATATCCAGATGAGTAACCTCCTTGAAAAATGTGAGCAAAAGCTGTACTCATACAGGTCTCTGGAGTGTCTGGATACAAAGCAGTGTT
>ENA-ORXC01000863-ORXC01000863.1-marine-metagenome-genome-assembly--contig:-NODE-863-length-19574-cov-3.687388_pt1 | contig 19574 bp, 23 predicted proteins | sample MGYA00237865_ERZ511478 | MGnify/ENA metagenome assembly ERZ511478 | reverse complement strand
TTTTAAAAAAATAATAAAAAAATCCCTGATTTAAAAAACCAGGGATTACTAATGGGAACTATTCAAATTTTGTTGCGTCGCCATCAAATGACTCATCAGCAATTTTGATTGAATCAGTAGGACAACCCTCAAACGCATCCATCATATCTTCATGAAGCACTTCTGGGATCTCAACGATACCTTCGTTGTCATCAAGTGTTACAAAAGCGATACCTTCATCGTCATAATCATAAATATCGGGTGCGGCTGCGCCACAAGCTCCGCAGGCAATACATGTGTCTTTATCTACAATAGTATACTTAGCCATGATTTAACCTCCTATTCAATACTTCTATATGCCTTTCATCGTCCTTTTATTCGTAAATGAAAGTTTTTAATAATCTTATTGTAAAGGTGATGCCTTGACTTTTCAATAGTTTAATCCTTTTATTAGCATCTAAATGAATGTTACCCGGTTTTAAAATAAGTAAACAGATGAAAAAATTTGATACAATAATGGAGAAGGAAATAGGTGGTGGATTCATGGAATATTTCGACGGTGTGCTATTATATATTTTTGACCGGTTTAAGGGAGAACGTTCACTATCTGCCGTATACCATCTTCTAACTGGAAAGAAATCTTCTCAAACGATACAAGATGGGAAGCTTTTTAAAGTAGGGAGTTTTTTTGGGATTTTAAAGAAGTTAAAACGGTCAAAACTTGAACAGCACGTTTACGCATTACTTGAGACGCAGTTGATTCAACCGAATCAACACGAAGGATATCAAATCACTTCAGGCGGAAAAGAGGCTTTAAGGGCCTTTTTAGTCACGAAACCGATACCGGATTATTTAGCAGGTTGGCAGTACCATCAAGTAAGTGAACTATTTTGGCAGCGGCTTAGTTTATTCATGCAAAGCCTTTCTTATTCAATCCATGGCAACATGAATTTTTACCCTATTAGTAAAGATGAAGCAATACAAAATTGGGTGAAAAAGCATTTTCCAGTCAAGAAAGAAAAGAGAGTACTTATCGCAGAAGAACTATTTCAGGAAATTCGATCGCATCTTCAAAAACTACCAGATCCGCATGCTTCTTTTTTTATTATGAGGCTAAGCGGCGAAGGGAGAACGGGGTTGACCGTTCATCAACTAGCGGATGTGCATAAGATAAGTTATGAAGAAGCAATGATCCGTTTTCAAGGTGTCATTCATGGTTTACTCTTCCAGGTTCAGCATAATGCAGCGCAATACCCGATTCTTGCTTCAATGATAGAGGGAACAAGCGGGCAGTTGCCACTAACTATATCAACAAAGCAAACTTATAAACTTCTTGAAGATGGAATGACGATTGAAGAAATTGCCCATACTCGAAGGCTCAAGCGAAGTACAATTGAGGATCATTTAGTCGAGATTGCGATAAATGTTCCGAAATTCTCAATAAGTCCATTTGTAGATCCAAAGGCACAATTAGAAATCAGGTTAGCTAGTAATGAAATCAACAGTCAGCGATTAAAATTAATTAAGGACTATATGAACGATCAATATTCCTATTTTGAAATTCGATTAACTCTTTGCAAAGAAGGGATTTAATGTCGTTATCAGACTTATTATATCAGCACTTTGGCTACCGCGAATTTCGCTATGGTCAGGAAGAAATTATTAAGGATGTACTCAATAATAAAGACGTTTTCGCCATGCTCCCTACTGGAGCTGGGAAATCCCTATGCTATCAACTCCCATTATATGCGGGGATTTCTCCAATTCTTATCGTATCGCCATTAGTTTCGTTAATGGAGGATCAAGTCCAGCAATTAAAAGCACAAGGTGAAAAACGAGTCATTGCGTTAAACGGATTTCTGGATTTTGAAAAGCGAAAAGGTATTTTAAAGGATTTATCAACTTTTTCCTTTATTTATGTCTCCCCAGAAATTCTACAAAATAAATATGTATATCAAGCCTTAAAAAAATTAGATATTGGATTAATGGTTATAGATGAAGCTCACTGCATTTCTCAATGGGGCCATGATTTTAGAACGGACTATCTGAAGCTCGGAGCTATTCGTGAAGCGTTTGGTCGTCCACCACTCCTTGCTCTTACCGCAACAGCTACTGAAGATGTTCGACGTGATATTCTTCGCCAATTAAATATGAGCGACTCCGCCATCCATGTACATAGCGTGGATCGACCTAATATAGCGATTAAGCTAGATAAATTTCCCTCTCTTGAAACCAAGATCGAGGCGGTTAAGGAATACGCACTTGAACTGAAAGGTCCAGGTATAATTTATTTCTCAAGTCGAAGTTGGGCAGATAAACTAGCGAAAGCATTGAGTCGTGAAGGTAGAGATTGTGCATCGTATCATGCAGGAATGGAACAGGAGGACCGTCTCTTAATTCAACAACAGTTTCTAAATGATGAGCTATCGATTATATGTTCAACGAATGCTTTTGGGATGGGGATTAACAAAAGTAATATTCGATTTGTGATTCATTTTCACCCACCATCTACAATTGAAAGCTATTTGCAAGAAATAGGGAGGGCAGGAAGGGATCAATTACCATCCATCGCGATTCACTTACACACAGAAGAAGATGAGTTCTTACCACTTTCCTTTATTGATTCGGAGCTTCCAAAAGAACCTGAAGTGAAAGAAGTCTTACTCGACTTTTTTGGGAGAGAAGGAACAGCCTACTCTAGTTACCAGCTCGAACGTGAAGGAGATCGATTTGGCTACACTGAGACAGCATGGCGCTATTTGCTTCATCAGTTAGAAGGATTAGGAGTAATCAAAGAAAGAGTGATCCAATCTTTTGATGTCGATATTAATTTAGCAAGAATTCTTACAGCAATAGAACGACACAGAAAAGCAAAGCTTATAAAATGGTTTCGATTTAAAAGCTGGCTAGAAGAAAAACAGTGTAGAAGAAAAGGTTTATTAGAAAGGTTTGGAGAACCTAATCATATCATTGAACCTTGCTGTGATTATTGTGGGCTAAACCTTCAAGAATATAAAGGTAGTAGAGATCAAATCAACGTTTCCGACCAACATGCATTTGATTGGGAAGCTGAATTGAAGCGGATGCTTACCGTCAGCAAGGAGGACCACGGTGAGAAATCGACAGGCTGAAGCAGTAAAACAGTTAACAGATCGAGAACTGTTATTGAATGTTTATTTAACTCAGATTATATTGGTTCTTCTAGCAAGTATAATGAGTTTATTTCTGTTTCAAGATTTGTGGTTTTTCGCAGATCTAATCCATTTTACTTGGACAGAAATAATCGTTTTAGGTGGGGGCACAGCATTCCTTGTGATTGGTATTGATCTCATTCTTATGAAGACACTACCTGAAGAGATGTTGGATGATGGAGGAATTAATGAGCGGATTTTTTCCCGTCTTTCAATTTCTCATATTTTCTTTTTGTGTGCTATCATTTCATTTAGTGAAGAGCTGTTGTTTAGAGGTGTTATCCAAACAAGTTTCGGATTAGTCCTTTCAAGTTTGTTATTTGCGATCATACATGTTCGGTATCTTTCTAAACCTGTCTTATTTAGTTCCGTCGTGGTGATTAGTTTCTTAATCGGTGTTTTGTATGAAGTGACTGATAACTTAATGACAACAATCACAGCTCATTTTTTAATCGATTTTGTTATGGCCTGTCTCATAAAGCAGAAAGCACGAATGTGATCACATCATGAAAGGTGAGTTTAATGAAAAGCGAAAGTCCACTGCCTTCTAGGAAGGAATACCATCGAAATAAAAGTACAAAAAAAAAGCAGTCGAGTCGAAAGAGAAATGAAGAAAAAGAAATGCCTTCTTTCACATTAATTCGAGTACTCGCACTACTGTTTATTGGGATGGTTTCTCTATTCCTGTTGTATTCATATTTTCTGTAAAATCGCTATAGTTTAAATTGATTTATTCCCCCTGTCGTAACTAACCAAGCTCCTGCATAAACTAGATTCAACAAAAGGGGGGATAAAGTGGACGCATTAAAGGAGTGGAACCTTCCACAACCACAGTCGAAAGTTACCATCGTTCTGTTGCAAGAATTAGTGGAACGAAAGAATGTTGAAAAGCAGTATAAAGCAAAATCACAGTCTTACGGATATATCCTTGCGTTTTTATTAGTTAGCATGGGGTGTTTTTTTTGGTATGAGCTAGAAAACAGCACATCTTTTTTTGTGAATGACCTTACTTTTAATTCGATTCCTATGCTTCTAATATTGGTTATTAGTAGTATTGTTACTTACTTTCAATTAAGGAAGTTTTCAAAAAAAAACAAGAAAGCTGAGGATGAATATGAGTCCTTAAGACTGGAGATATTAGACCGAAGTGATGAACTATTTGAAGGTCAAAAACAATGGGAAAGTCGTCATGTTGTTTTTAAATATTTAAAAGAAGAATACGACATTAATCTTTATTATAAATAATCTGTTACCTTTGCTCAGGACAACCAAAGAATAGGTACTGTTCAATTTGGAAGTTATTTCCGTTTATGGAAAGTTCATCTTCACCGAACATCTCAATCTTTCCGAAGGCGACAGTATCTTTTAATTTTGGGCAGAAAACTTCGACGGGCATACCCAAACGACGGTTGAAATCCAAGTCTTCATTCCCTAACAGTGATTTGGTTTTAAGTTTATTAATCATTGAGCCATCATCTCCGTTTTGTTGTGTACGTTCTTAAGTGATCTTGTTATGATATAATCTTACCTCAAAAAGACTGAATCTTCAAGAAATTAAAAAGCCCAATTTACGGAAGAAAACGATTCATTTCACCATTAATTTTTATTTTAGAAGTATATTATCTTAGAAATGTGGTATTAATTAAGAGTAGTGATCTTACAAAGAGGTGATAGCCATGTACGTACGAAGCGCAATGAAACCAATTCGAGAAACTGTTTATGTGAATGATGACACAAAGTTGGATGAAACACTCAGATTATTAAAGGATCGAGAAATCGATGGTGTACCGGTTGTTAATGGAACAAAATACGCTGGAATTGTAACGTTTAATCGTATTTATAAAGCATTTTTCAAAAGTGATATGACAGATAAAGAAAGATTCTTGTCGGAAACTACTGCAGGTGAAATTGCCTACCAAAAAGATGTAACTGTTGATCAAGAAGAAGTGTTTGAGAATACCCTTCTTTTAGCAAAGAATGCCCCTCTCGTAGCAGTCGTCGATCAAAATGAGCATTTTATTGGCATCATTACGCGTTCTGATATACTTGATCAATTTCAGAGTGCGTTTGGCATGCGCAAGCCGGGCATAAGAATCGCATTTGCATCTTCAGAGACAGAAGGAAGAATTGCAAGGCTTGCTAAAATCGCAAAAAGTTTTCATGAAAATATTATCTCGTTGTCCACATTCGATGAGTCTAACCAGAATGTCAGGAGAATTGTAATGAAGATCGAAAAAAAGGAAAATATTGATCAATTCATTGCAAAACTTGAACAGAATGGATTTAAAGTTCTTGATATAAAAGAAGTATGAGTGATTAGTACCCATAAAGCCTCCTACTCTTACATACGTTAGAGTGGGGGGTTTTACTATGCCGCTTCTATTGATAAGAATTGTAGCGATTTTTGGTTTGTTGTTTATAGCTGAAAGTAATTTGAATTTTAAAAGCATGACATTTACAGACCTCATGCTAAACAGCGGGCGTTATGGTTTTGGAGCGCTTTGTTTTTTGTTTGGTTTTCTTTTTGTAGCTCGCGTTATTAGAGAGCATGTGGAGGGGTTTCTTGCATTAGGGATCAATAATAAAGCTCACCTCATTACGTTGTTGATAGAAGGAAGTTTATTAGTTGTTGTATATTGGGTATTATTTGAAACGAATAAATGGTTGTCGCTTGCTTCACTTGTGATGGCATTTAGTTACGGTGTTTTAACTGCTAATATAAGAGCGGCAAGAGAATTGAAACGCTTTCAGAGGAGTAATGATGCATGATTTATTTTGTTGGCCTTGTTTTAATTGGAATAGTGCTACTAATCTACATGTGGATTGAAGCACATCTTAACAGAGTCATTAGGAAAGAGATTGATGTCGAAAATCTACCAGAAAGTTTCGATTCATATCGAATCTTTTTTATTTCCGATACTCATAATCGATATATATCAAACAAAGTATTAGAAAAAGTAAGAAATCAAGTTGACATTATCGTTATTGGTGGAGATGTTATGGAAAAAGGCGTCTCTTTTGACAAAGTTCGCCATAATTTAAAATCTCTACGGGCTATAGCACCTTGTTACTTTGTATGGGGGAATAATGATTACGAAGAAGACCCCGTCAAACTTGAAAAACTGTTAATGGATGAAGATATTATCATTCTTAAAAATCGAGCAATAAACCTTAAAAATAGTGGCGAGGGAATAAGTTTAATGGGTATTGACGATCTTTCAACAGAAAATGACTCACTAGAGGATGCAGTTAAAGAAGCCACCGAAAAAACAAAAATACTGATCAGCCATAACCCTGATATTAAGCGGAACTGGCCTGACAATAGTGGAATACAACTTATTCTTTCTGGTCACACTCATGGAGGACAAATACGTTTATTTGGGTGGGGAATTCGAGAAAAAGGGGGCATTAAAAAAGTTAAAGGAACGACGGTCGTCATTAGTAATGGGTATGGTACGACAACGCTACCTTTAAGACTGATGGCCCCTGCAGAATCACATGTTTTTATATTAAAAAGGAAATAAATACAAAAAAAGCAGCGATTTGCTTATACAAAGTTTACACAAACATCATTCACCCCTTATACTAGGTGTGATAAGGGCTGTACTAGAGGGGAAGATGACTATGTCTGCAGGTAAGTATAATATAAAAGCGGTCTCGAAGAAATTAGGAATACAACCCGGGACCTTAAGGGCATGGGAAAGGCGTTATAATATTATTTCTCCGATAAGAAATGAGGCAGGTCATCGTCTTTATTCGGAAGAACATATGTCTATCTTAAAATGGCTTGTCCAAAAAACAGAACAAGGTTTTACAATTAGTCAAGCTGTAGAATTGCTTGAAAATGGAAATGATTCAACAGATACAGATAGCATGGGAATTGATATGGAAAGAGATCGAGCTCATATACTTGCTGATGAAATATTAGAAGCGCTACTTGCTTTCGACGAGAATAAAGCTCAGGATTTGTTGAATCAGGCGTTTTCTGTGTTTAGTATTGATAAGGTAGTACATGACATCCTTGCCCAGCTATTAGTTAGGGTAGGAGATCTTTGGGAAAATGAAAAAATTACGATTGCACATGAACATTTTACAAGTGCTTTTCTACGATCAAGAATTGGAATGATATTCCACACTCTTCCTGTTGATGGTTATCTTCCGAAAGTGATGGCGGTTTGCTCGTCAGGAGAATACCATGAACTTGGTTTGTTGATTTTCACTCTTTATTTAAGGAGAAAAGGATTTGAAGTCATTTATCTAGGAGCAAGCATTCCGGAGGATGATATTGAGACGGTTGTGGAAGATACAGATCCGAAAATATTATTTTTATCATGTACGTTAATGGCAAACTTACCAAGATGCCTTGACCTCGTTGATCGCCTTGATCAGCGCTTCTATGATTTAACGATCGGTATAGGTGGCGCTGCTATAGGGCATTTACGCGGTGAAAAGAGACAGGCCTATGACTCCTTTTTCGTTGGTAATAGCAAAGATGAGTGGGATGTTTGGATCAAAGATAAAATTCAAAAGCTGACTACTTAAATGGATAGTTGACATGACTTGTCTAAGCTTCCTTTTACAGTGTAAACTAGAAGAATATCGTCAACCAAGAACCATCTTTGTATTATCACATATAGTATGAATAAAGGATTTGCGGGTGACAGACGGTAGGGGGGAAATAGATGCGTCTTGAACGTTTAGCGTACGATAAAATAAAGATTTTTCTAACTTATGATGACTTAAATGAACGTGGAATTACAAAAGAAGAGCTATGGCAGGACGTACCGAAAGTTCACAGGCTATTTCGTGAGATGATAATGGAAGCCGACGATGAACTTGGCTTTAAAGTCGATGGGCCAATTGCTGTAGAAGTGTTCTCACTTCCTGCTCAAGGAATGGTTGTCATTGTTACGAAGGGTTCGGCAGAAAGTGATTTTGAAGATGACTATAATGACGAATACATTGAAATGCAAGTTACGCTCGATGAAAGCGATGAAGTATTTTATGAATTTCGATCTTTTGAGGACGTGATTGGTCTTTCTAAAAGATTAATCAACGTAGGAATTTTAGGTGGTACTCTTTATTCCTTCCAGTCTCAATTTTATCTTAAATTTGATGAAGAGGAATTTGCTGAGTATGAATTAGATTCTTTAGTTGCGTTGCTTGCTGAATTCGGAAATCCTTCAACGATTACAAGCTATCGGGTAATGGAATATGGGAAGCAAATTATGCACTCAACAGCGATTGAACAGCTAAATCATTATTTTAACTAACAAAACCTCCCATTTGGGAGGTTTTGTTAGTTAAGCAAGGATAGAACCGCACGTATAGCTTGGGTTATTCCATGCTTTAATGAAATATTCTTTATTGTTAAATTTCATAAATCCATTTTCATTATAAATCGTCGGAAAAACTCGTTCAACGGACAAATGCTGTGTACGATGAGCCAATAGTGCTTTTCTAACTGGATCTAAATCCTCGTTTGAAAAGGATTTGATCAAAGTGATTGAGTCATCTGGATCTGCATAAGCTGGATTTCCTGTTTCATCAGCTAATGATTGAGGGAAAGTAGCGTAATACAGCTCTTTTACAACGTTTGTTTCTTTTACAGCTTGAAGCGTTGCGAGCTGAATCGCTTTATGGTCTGGGTGACCTGATAAACCATGTGGCGGGAATGTAATGACGACATCAGGTTGAACGGCTTCAATTCGTTTTAACACATCATTCTTCAGCTCATCATCAGGAAGCTTATTTAATTTCCCGTCTTGATAATCACCAACATGGAGTTCATCAATCCCAAGTAGCTTAGAAGCTTTTTCTAGTTCTTTTTTTCGAACTTCAGCCAGGTCATCTACTTGACAAAGAGGTGGTTCTCCACATTTTCCTGCATCACCAGGTGTGGCACTGTATAAAATGGTTTTTGTATCTTTTGCTTTTGCTAATTCGATTAGCGTCCCCCCACAAGTAAAGCTTTCATCGTCAGGGTGAGCAAATATAAACATAAATGTACGAGACATAAGGACATTTCCTTTCATATTTATAAGATTATGGCAAGTATACAAAAGATCATCATCCTTTTTCCAATAATAATACTTAATGATGGTCACTCAGGATAACATAGTTGTCGAAAAACATGGTATGATGAGAGAAGTTTTGTTAAGTTCCACTCGATTAACAATCGAATATAATGACATACATAAATGTAGCCCAGGAGGTATAGCTTATGAAAGTTGGAGTACTTTATGGAGGAACTTCTGCTGAAAGAGAAGTTTCGCTATCTAGCGGCAAAGGGATCATGAAAGCTTTAAAAGAAAACGGTCATGAAGTAATCGGTATAGACTTTCATCCAGAACGATTATCAGAAGTGATGGAACTTGAGGTTGATATTATTTTTATCGGCCTTCACGGTAAGTATGGAGAAGACGGAAGGATTCAAGGACTCCTTGATATGCTGCAAATCCCATATGTGGGATCGGGAGTTCTAGGATCAGCAGTTGCAATGGATAAGGCTAAAAGCAAAAAAGTATTAAAAGATTCTGGGATACGCTTAGCACAGGATCTTGTTCTCCATAAGTCGGACGATCATCATTCACTCAATTTACCATTTGGTTATCCAGTTGTGGTAAAGCCAAACAGCGAGGGATCGACGATTGGATTAACCATTGCTAAATCGGAAGAGGAGCTTCAAAAAGGGATTGAAGAAGCGTTTCGATTTGATGATACGGTCATTCTAGAAGAGTTTATTTCTGGGACTGAAGTAACAGTTGCTGTGATGGGATCAAAGGGAGAAGTAAAACCACTTCCCGTTGTGGAAATTGTTCCAAAAAACGCTTACTACGACTATGAATCGAAATACGCAGAAGGTGGAAGTGAACACATCGTTCCAGCTCGTATTTCTGAATCCTATACAGAACTAATTCAAAAACAATCTGTTGTTGCACACGAATTACTTGGATGCGATACGTACTCACGTGTAGATTATATCGTACCTAAAGATGGATCTGAACCAGTATTTCTAGAAGTAAACACGCTACCCGGAATGACTCCAACTAGTTTATTCCCAGATGCAGCGAAAGAAATTGGTTACTCTTATGAGCAAATGATTGAGAACTTAATTCAGTTAGGCTTAAAGAAATAGCTATGCGAGACCTCACACAAGTGGGGTCTTACTTTTAATTGCTAAAGACTGCCAACCTTTATCGTAAGCGTTTTCAACAGTGTGGAACAATTTGCATAAATGTGGCATGAATGCCTTCTCATAGCTTACTTAAACGTGTATACTATGTTTTGAAAGCAGAGCAATAGAACATTCTATAAACAACATAAGACGTTTTGAAATTAAATTGGAATAGGTTAGATTTCTAAGCTAAATGAAAACAGCAGAGTAAGTGCACAGTAATGGGAGGTATAGCAATGGTCGACAAAAACGAAACAGACAACGGACAAGGAAACAATAAGAAACGGAACGTATTAGAGTCGACGCAATCGGTCATTCACGAAGCGCTGGACAAACTAGGCTATCCGAGTGAAGTGTATGAATTATTGAAAGAACCAATGAGATTAATGACGGTTCGGATTCCTATTCGGATGGATGATGGCTCTATTAAAATATTTACCGGGTATCGTGCTCAGCACAATGATTCTGTCGGACCCACTAAAGGTGGGGTTCGTTTCCATCCAGATGTGACTGAAACTGAAGTAAAGGCACTTTCAGTCTGGATGAGTTTAAAAGCAGGAATTGTGGATCTTCCATATGGTGGCGGTAAGGGGGGCATTATCTGTGATCCGAGAGAAATGTCTTTCAGAGAATTAGAGCGTTTGAGCCGTGGTTATGTAAGGGCGATTAGTCAAATAGTTGGACCAACGAAAGATATCCCTGCTCCAGATGTTTTTACAAATTCTCAAATTATGGCATGGATGATGGATGAGTATAGTCGCATTAGAGAATTTGATTCACCTGGATTTATTACTGGTAAGCCATTAGTACTAGGCGGATCTCACGGTCGTGAATCTGCAACTGCAAAAGGTGTTACAATTTGTATTCGCGAAGCTGCTAAGAAAAAAGATATCAAAATAGAAGGTGCACGAGTAGTGATTCAGGGATTTGGAAATGCAGGTAGCTTTCTTGCGAAGTTTATGCACGATGCTGGAGCGAAAATCGTTGGTATATCAGATGCGTATGGCGCCTTACATGATCCTGAAGGCCTGGATATCGACTACTTACTCGACCGTCGTGATAGCTTTGGTACAGTAACGAAGCTTTTTAAAGAAACAATCAGTAACCAAGAACTCCTAGAACTTGATTGTGATATTCTTGTGCCTGCAGCAATTGAAAATCAGATTACTGAAGACAATGCTCACCAAATAAAAGCGAGCATTGTTGTTGAAGCCGCAAATGGACCAACTACAATTGAGGCAACGAAGATTTTAACAGATAGAGGCATTCTACTAGTTCCTGACGTGTTGGCTAGTTCCGGCGGCGTAACCGTTTCTTATTTCGAATGGGTTCAAAACAATCAAGGTTATTATTGGACAGAAGAAGAAGTGGAAGCAAAGCTTGAAAAAGTAATGGTTAACGCATTTAATTCGATCTATCGAACGGCAGAAACGCGCCGAGTTGATATGAGGCTTTCCGCTTATATGGTTGGCGTCCGGAAAATGGCTGAAGCTTCTCGTTTTAGAGGATGGATATAAATAGTTGCCTTTCCGAATAAAATTCCCTATCATTCAGGTAGGGAATTTTTTTATTGTACTGAGTAGAATAATAATAAAGAAATGGTCTAATTCTTATGGAGTGGTTCGGGAGTGAGAGAAATGAGAGAAGAACAGATCGTCATTATTGGTGCAGGACCTTGTGGCATGTCTGCAGCTATAGAATTAATGAATAAAGGATATGACCCTTTAATTATTGAAAAAGGAAATATCGTTAACGCCATTTATCATTATCCCACGCACCAAACTTTTTTTAGTTCAAGTGAGAAACTTGAAATAGGAGAAGTACCTTTTATTATTGAAGAACGTAAACCGAAGCGAAACCAGGCTCTGGCTTATTATCGAGACGTGGCTAAGCGAAAAGAGTTAAGAATTCATTCCTTCGAAAAAGCAAACGTCATTACAAAGGAAAATGACGCCTTTATCATCGAAACTGAAAAAGTACATGAATCTAAAAAAATCACCTATCGTGCTGAGCATTTAATAATCGCTACTGGTTATTATGATAGTCCAAATTATATGGACATCAAAGGGGAAAATCTTGATAAAGTACTGCATTATTTTAAAGAGCCACATCCCTATTTTGATCAGGACGTTGCGGTCATCGGTGGGAAAAACTCTGCAGTAGATGCAGCATTAGAACTTGAAAAAGCGGGAGCGCGAGTAACGATTCTTTATAGAGGCGCAGAATACTCTAAAAGTGTTAAACCGTGGATTTTGCCTGAATTTGAAGCTCTTGTTAGAAACAACAAAGTTTCAATGGAGTTTAATGCTTCTTTAGTTGAAGTAAGAGAAAAAGAAATTGTATATGATGTGATGGGAGAATACAAAACTATACCAAATGATTTTGTGTTTGCCATGACAGGCTATCATCCTGATCATTCATTCCTTACAAAGATCGGGATCCAGATTGATCAACAAAGTGGTCGTCCTACTTTTAATAAGGAGACGATGGAGACAAATGTAGAAAATTGCTACATTGCAGGCGTAATTGCAGCTGGGAACAATGCAAATGAAATTTTCATTGAAAACGGAAGGTTACACGGTGCGATGATTGCAAATTCAGTAATAAAGAAAGCAAAAAAACCTACCAATTAAGGTAGGTTTTTTGTATATGAAACGTTAGGGCGAGTTTATCTTAGGAAGAAGCTATGCAATTCCTTTGGATCCCCAGTTGCTTCAAGTGTAACTAGCAATTTTAAGCGGGCTTTTTGTCCATTCAAGCCGTTTGAGAAGATGACGCCTTGTTCCTTCAAATGCTTCCCGCCGCCCGTATATCCATATACGTCTTGAACGATGCCGTTAAAACAGCGAGAAACCATGACGATTGCGATTCCTTTTGCTCTTAGATGATTAATCCCATCCATCATCTCAGGAGGTAAATTGCCCTGTCCGAGAGCCTCTATCACAATACCGTCAATGCCAAGTTCAGCAGCAGCTATTAGTAATTTCGAATCCATTCCGGCATAAGCCTTTAAAAGCATAACTTTTTTTGTTAATCCGGATATGTGATAACGGTCCCTCATCGTTAACGTGTGGTGAAAGAACACCCTTTGCTTCGTTACGATTCCAATTGGTCCATACTGAGGGCTTTGGAAAGTAGATACATTGCTTGTGTGGGTTTTTGTTACGTTTTTTGCAGTATGTATTTCATCGTTTAAGACAACTAGAACGCCTTTCCCCTTCGCTTCGTGACAGGATGCTACTTTTATTGAAGAAAGTAAGTTATAAGGTCCATCAGAGCCAAGCTCGTTACTTGATCGCATTGCGCCTGTTACGACGACAGGAAGATCTGTCTGAAGCACGAGATCTAACAGATAAGCTGTTTCTTCCAGTGTATCGGTGCCATGGGTAATGACCACGCCTCGAATAGGCTCTTCCTTTATTCTTGTTTCAATTCTCTCTGCAATAGCAAACATAGTTTCTGGCGTCATGTGAGGTGAGGGGATGTTGATATAATCATCAATTAAAACATCATCTCCTGTTAACAATTGGTTAAGCGTTGCGTTTAACGGATTTTCTTTCCCAGGATTAACAGCACCAGAATCCTTATTTTCCTCCATTGCAATGGTACCTCCGGTATGGATAATCAATAATTTACTCATAGCGTCACCTCATTATTTTCCTAATTAATGTTTCCTTAAATAAAGTAACATGATACGATTATAAAAGTATAGGTAAGAGTGAATCTTCTTTTAAAAGAGGTATGGGATAGAAATGGGGAAAGCCTATGTTAGCAGCCATAACTGCTGGAATAGCACCAGGCATTGCGCTTCTTTGTTTTTTTTATCTTAAACAGCATCAGTATGAATCTGAGCCAATTGGCCCAGTTGTTAGAAGTTTTGTATTTGGGGCCATGCTTGTGTTTCCAGTTATGGTGATCCAGCACGGATTTGAAGTGGAGAATTTTTTACAGTCACCATTCAGTCAGTCATTTTTAATGTCGGGGTTGTTGGAAGAGTTTTTAAAGTGGTTTATATTTTATTTTACCGTTTATATCCATATAGAATTTAGTGATTTTTATGATGGGATTGTCTATGGCGTGGCAATTTCACTTGGGTTTGCGTCCGTTGAGAATGTATTTTACCTTTTTGCCTATGGCATTCAGGAAGCATGGTGGAGGGCGCTTTTGCCAGTATCAAGTCACGCCTTATTTGGCTTAATGATGGGGTCTTATTTAGGTAGAGGGAAATTTTCGTTGCAGAATAAGATTGGAAAATGGATTGCCCTTTCTTTATTCATACCGTTTATCTTTCATGGTACGTATAATTTTTTGGTTCTTCAGGTAAACAGTAATACGATCTATTTAATGATCCCCTTTATGCTGATCTTGTGGTTTATTGGATTAAGAAAAATAAAAGCCGCAGACCTCAATCAGGCAGAATTAATGCAAACGAAAGAAAATATGCCAATCTAACAAAGATGCCCACTGGGCATCTTTTTTTGTATCAAATCCAAAATGAGATAGGCAACTGACAACAATCCTTGGTCATTCGTTTCATTTGTATAAAATACCTATCGTTACAAAAACTACACGTGTGAAATCAGAATGATCAGGGAGGTTCACAGCATGAGAAAGGCATTTAATTTTCTGAAAATCCCTTTGGTAATCGGATTAATTTGTGCACCGCTTATCATGGTTTTAGATGATGACAATGAAGCAGGTGCATTTTCAAACCAAATTATTCAAAAGGGCGCGACAGGAACAGACGTTATTGAACTTCAAGCACGTTTGAAGCATATTGGCTTTTATACAGGTAAAGTTGATGGGGTTTTTGGTTGGGGAACGTATTGGGCAGTTAGAAACTATCAATACGAATTTGGAATGGATGTTGATGGGCTTGTTGGACCAGAGATGAAGGCCAAGTTAAATAAAACCACAAAGTATGACCCTGGACAGGGAGGCAAAAGTCCTAAAGCATCAGAAGCGAACCAAAGTAAGCCAAAAGGCTCGAATGTACAGGCGAAGAATGTGCCTTCAGGATATTCCCAGAATGATATTAAGCTTCTTGCAAATGCAGTTTATGGAGAAGCGCGTGGAGAACCATATGAAGGCCAAGTTGCGGTTGCTGCAGTCATCTTAAACCGCGTCCAAAGCGCATCATTTCCAAACACTGTATCGGGCGTTATTTTTGAACCGCGTGCTTTTACAGCAGTTTCAGATGGACAAATTTGGTTAACGCCGAATGAAAAGGCAAAAGAAGCTGTTATCGATGCGATAAACGGCTGGGATCCAACGGGAGAAGCGCTTTATTATTTTAATCCGAATACAGCTACGTCTGGATGGATATGGACAAGACCGCAAATCAAACAAATTGGGAAACATATATTCTGTGAATAATGGAGGTGGTTTAATTGATTCGCTCAATATTGATTGGTGTACTTGCAGTTGGTGTTGCCGGAACAAGTTATTGGGGATACAAAGAACACCAGGAGAAAAACGCCGTACTTATTAATGCTGAAAATACGTACCAACGAGCATTTCATGATTTGAATTTTCACATGGATGCACTAGAAGAGAAGATTGGATCTACACTAGCAATGAACTCTCGTGGTAGTCTTTCGCCTGCGTTAGCTGAAGTGTGGCGCTTAACTTCAGAAGCTCAAAATGACGTGGGACAGCTTCCTTTAACTCTTATGCCTTTTAACAAGACAGAGGAGTTTTTAACGAATATCGGCTCATTTAGTTACCGAGTAGCTGTTCGAGATCTCGATGAAAATCCCTTATCAGATGAAGAATATGAGACGCTGAAGAATTTGCACAGCCATTCCACGGATATCACAAATGAATTAAGAAAAGTTCAAGCGATGGTAATCGATCATAATCTTCGCTGGATGGACGTAGAGCTTGCTCTAGCTTCCGAATCTCAGCCTCAAGACAATACAATCATAGATGGATTTAAGACAGTGGATAAGCAAGTGGAAGGGTATAGTGAAGTGAACTGGGGACCTGAAGTGACACAGCTTAATACCAAGAAAGAGAATCTAAATAAAAATATTAAAGGGAAGAAACTTAGTGAAGAAGAAGCCAAACAACAAGTGATTGATTTTCTAGATCTTGATTCAAAAGCCAAAATAGACATAACCAGAACGGGGGATGAATCAAAGTATCAAGCCTATAGTCTTTCAATTGAGAACAAAGACAAAAATTCCTCAACCAATCTTGATGTTACTCAAAAGGGCGCAAAGCCGATCTGGATCCTAATGGATAGGGAAATCGGAGAACAAAAGCTTAGCTTGAATGAAGCCGCAGACCAAGCGAGGGCTTTCTTAAAAGAACATGACATCACAAATATGACCATTTCAGAAAGTAGTCAGTACGATCGGATGGGCGTCTTTACATTTGTGTACCAACAAGATGATGTTGCGATCTATCCTGATGCTGTTCATATTAAGGTGGCGTTAGACAATGGTGATATTACTGGATACGAGTCGCTAGAGTATTTAACGAATCATCATGAAAGACAACTCGAGACGCCAACATTATCAAGAAACGAAGCATTAGAACAAGTGAACCCGAATGTGCAAGTGATGGACGAAGGGTTGGGCGTCATACAAAATGACCTTGGGGAAGAAGTATTATGTTATGAATTTATGGGTACGATTGAAAATGAAACGTATCGAATTTTTATTAATGTTGAAAATGGACGAGAAGAAAGAGTTGAAAAAATGGACGGTACTGAGATGAATTACGAAACGGCATAAATGGGGTGAAAGAATGGCGAAACTTGAACAAATGTTAATAAAACTGATCGTCATTCAATTTATTTTTCTTATGGCCTCTCAGTTGTTACTGACTCAGGAGGACTTTCGAATTTATCTTAGCAAAGCCATTTATTATGAAGGTGTATTGAAGGATTTGCCTCCTCTGATCAAGCGTCAATAGTGAATAGACCGATAAAATGTCTTATGTTATGATAAATATGACATTTTGGTCGTACAAAGAAAGCAGGATACCCTGCTTTTTTTGTACGTTAAGTTGTCGATTAGATGATTTAATAGGATTGAACGGAATTTGGAGGCAAGAAGAATATGAACAAACGAATAAATATAGCAATCGATGGACCTGCTGGAGCTGGTAAAAGTACTGTAGCAAGAAAAGTAGCCGATCATTTAACATTTCTTTACATTGATACAGGTGCAATGTACCGTGCTTTAACCTTTAAAGCTATTGAAAATAAAGTTGATTTAGAAGACGGCCCTGCGCTTAAAGATTTATTAGATACTACGGTCATTGATCTTCAAGTTGGCGAAAGTGAGCAACTTGTATTGGTTGACCATACCGATGTTACAACGGATATTCGATCTTCACACGTCACCAACAATGTTTCATTCGTTGCAAGACAAAGTGAAGTACGAGAAGAAATGGTGAAGCGACAAAAATTACTCGCAGACAGAGGTGGCGTTGTGATGGATGGTCGTGATATCGGTACACACGTTCTTCCGAAGTCTGAACTTAAAGTATTCTTAATTGCTTCAGTAGAAGAAAGAGCTTCACGTCGTTACAAAGAGCTAATTGAAAATGGTATCGAAGCAGATTATGATCAGATAAAAGATGAAATTGCATTAAGAGATAAGCGTGATACTGAGCGAGAAGTAGCCCCTCTCGTTAAAGCAAGCGATGCGGTTGAAATTGATACGACCACCATGTCGATCTCAGATGTTGTGGATCATATTTTACAATTAGCGAAAGAAAGGGCATGATGACGTGAGTTTATACGGTGTCGGGAAGGGCTTATTTCACGTTTATTTTAAGCTATTCAATCGAGTTACAGTTGTAGGAAGAGAAAACGTTCCGAAAGATAAGGGAATTCTCCTTTGTTCAAATCATATTAACAACCTTGATCCACCATTAGTAGGTGCGATGTTCCCGAGAGATGTGCATTTCATGGCCAAATCAGAATTGTTCTCTATTCCGATTCTTGGGAAGTTGATTGATAAGGTTGGCGCTTTTCCTGTGAAAAGAGGCATGAGTGATAAACAAGCCCTTAGAAGCGGAATGAAGTTTCTAAAAGATGGCGGCGTTGTTGGTTTATTTCCTGAAGGAACAAGAAGCAAAGATGGAAAGCTAGGAGAGGGTCTATCTGGAGCAGGTTTTTTTGCACTTCGTCCTGAGGTAAGAGTTGTCCCTTGCGCGATTCAGGGCTCTTATAAACCATTTGGTCGCTTGAAAATCGTATATGGAAAACCTGTCGACCTTTCTTCGTTACGTGAAGAACAGGGTGCAGCAAAAAAAGCGACGCAGGCAATCATGAAAGAAATCCAAGATTTGATCGAAATTCATCATAAATAATTCAATATTGTTAAAAAATTTAAATAAATGTGTCAGGATACTTGACAAATCCGTCATTTTTAGTGAAAGTTAGAGGAAAGGGTGCTTAACTTTTCAATAAATTTCTTTCGCTATCAGTGGAAGACTTTTATAAATCATATCGAAAAGTTTTATTTCTTTTGGATTGAAGGAGGAGTTTGTCAATGGGTGAAGAGATGAATCAGGAAATGACTGAGTTCAAATCATTCGAAATTGGAGATGTGGTGACTGGGAAAATCTCCAAAGTCGAAGAAAAACACGCATCAGTTGATGTTGGTTTTAAAGTTGATGGAGTGCTGCCAATCAGCGAACTGTCAAGCCTTCACGTCGAAAAGGTTAGCGACGTGCTCTCAGAAGGTGATGAAATAGAAGTTAAAGTAATCAAAGTTTCTGAAGATGAACTAGTGCTTTCTAAGAAAGCAGTCGAAGCTGATCAAGCATGGGATGCCCTGCAAGACAAGTACGAAAATTCTGTGGCATTCGATGTTGAAATTGCGGACGTGGTTAAGGGTGGTCTTGTAGTTGATCTTGGTGTTCGCGGATTTATTCCCGCTTCCCTTGTAGAAAGACACTACGTTGAAGATTTCTCAGACTACAAAGGTAAAACCCTGAGTGTGAAAATTGTTGAGTTTGATCCAGAGAAAGCGAAAGTGATTCTATCACATCGTGCCGTTCTTGAACAAGAAGCGGATCATAAAAAACAAGAAACGCTTGCATCTCTTCAAGCAGGACAAGTTGTCGAGGGAACGGTTCAACGATTAACTGATTTTGGCGCATTTGTCGATATTGGTGGAGTTGATGGACTCGTTCACATCTCTCAGATGGCTCACCATCGTGTGGAAACACCGTCTGAAGTTGTAACAGAAGGTCAGCAAGTGAAT
>ENA-ORXC01000862-ORXC01000862.1-marine-metagenome-genome-assembly--contig:-NODE-862-length-19575-cov-12.950200_pt1 | contig 19575 bp, 15 predicted proteins | sample MGYA00237865_ERZ511478 | MGnify/ENA metagenome assembly ERZ511478 | reverse complement strand
CTTTTAAAAGAGCCTAAAAGAATGTGGAGACGCTATATTTATTATGGTGGTGTTTTTGCTAAGCATTTGGTGAAGGCAAAATTTGGGTCAGAATCAATAGTTAGTGATGACGTTAGGTAAATGTTTTTACATTTAAATATGTAGATTTAGTTGTTGAATATAGTTTTCAATGAAATCTACTAGAATATTAGGTTGTTTTTCTGAAAACCTAATACTTTATCTCTTGCTTATTTATCATAATTACAGTTTAAAAGATTAGCACTAAATTTTCTATATTAATTTCTATGACCCTAAATGTATTTGATTTTTTAGATTCTGATTTTTTTAGATAAGCAATTAGAATTTTTAAATACAATATTGAATTAACCATTTTATTTATAATTTATTGAACTTATAATAGATTATAAATAGTTAATTAGAAAGAATGGTAAATCTGTTCTTATTATAATCTTTCCTTTAAATTTTCACGTAGATTTTCTACATGAGATATATGATTTCCCCAAATTGTATATCTGAACCCTTAATCTACAAGAATTTCGTTATGCTAAACCCCTTTAATGGTAAGAGTAAATTTTACTGTACCTTCAAAATTTGTTACACTTATGTAAGTTCAACTTGTATTTACGCTAATGTTGGTTTATTTAAAAATCTAAATTTCAATTTGATGCACTTATTTATACTAATGTATTTGAGTTTGATAACTGTTGGGTGTAATAAGGATAAAGACTTGTTGTCAGAATATGTAATCAATGAAGATGAGCAGGTTATAATATATCAATACGAAATTGATGAATCTAAGAGAACAATCGTAATACCCCAGAATTTCGATTGGAAAGAAATACCTGAAGATTATGCAAATGCTAATTGGGAGATCACTTTTACATTTGATTTAAACAATGAGGTTATTCATTTGCCATCTGAAGTTTTGCTTAACTTTAATGGTGGTTCTCTTACCAATGGTTCTGTAATAGGAAAAGCAAGTGCAATTTTCTCTAATAATAGAGAGGCAATTTTAAAAGACGTTAATTTATCTGGCAATTTTAAAAACGAATTTATATTTCCATATTGGTTTGGTGCAGTAATGGATGGTAAAACCGATGATAGAGATGTATTTGTAGAAACTTTAAAGCAAGCTAAAAATATAGGAAGTAAACTTTTGGTTGACCAAGATATATTTTTAGATGTTGAAGAATTAGGAGTGAAGTCTATATTCTTAGATGATAATACTTGGATTGAAGGAGTTAATGAGGATATAAATATTATCATTAATAATTTATTATCGCCTGCCTTCTATATAGCACTTACAAAAGATATTACAATAAAGAAAATTACATTTTTGTATGACCAAACTTATGATGCCAATTGGGGTTGGGATAATGCAATGCATGAAGCTAATCTAAATCAATTAAAGAATTACATGATTACTTCACATAATGTACAATTCCCTTCTTGGAATCCATGGTCTAGATCCCCAATTGCGTGGAGATCTATTTTTAGTTTAGAAGCGGCAAAAAATGTACTATTTGAAAATGTAACTTTAAAAGCTAAAGGAGAAACAGCCGATAAATTTATATTGTGGGGAATTAAACTTAAAGAGCAGTATAATTCTAATCAAACAATTAGTTCTTATGATAGTCCTACCGATATTCCGGAAAATATCACTTTTAAAGATTTTACTTTAGATGGTGCTATAATGGGTATTCAAGGTGTTGTAAATGGGTTTAAAACAGATGGAATAACTTCTTATAGATATTCAGATGTTCAATCATTAGATGGCTCAAGTATAGGAGGTAGCGGGGTTGGAGGATTATATTGGATGCCACCACCACATTTATTCTATTTAAATCCAGATACATCAGAAAGGCATATTACTGAAAATGTTGATATAGTCAATACCATAGATTATGGGAATTATACTGGTACTAAAAAGGTAAGAGGTAGTGCCGGATATTGTAATTCTTTAAAATTGGTAGAAGGTGTTTTAAATGCTAGGGTAGAAAATTATAAGTCTTATAGACGAGATGGTGTTTGGGATATTGGAGCTGTAACCAATGGGGTTTTTAAGAATATATATTCAGAATCTACTTCAGAAATATTTGAGCCTTCCTGGGGTTTTCACAATGCTAGATTTGTAGAAGGTACTATGACCAATTGTACTTTTAATGATATAGTGGTAAAAGATAATTCTGAAATAGCAAAAATTTATCCTTGGAATTACCCAAAGGGAAATTCAAATACAATTGATAATTTGCAGATATACGTTAAAGAATTTACAGGTACGGGTCCAGGACCTTTCGGAATTTTTGGATCAGATAATACTATAATTAATTCAAGCTTAAATTTAGAACAACGTTCATCTACTAATGATTATGCTAGTGTTATATTTCATTTAGATGATATTTTGGATAATAGTAGCAATAACCATTATGAAGTAGTTGTAAATGGATGGCGTAAAATAGATGAAGATCCTTTAAAGAAAAAAGTAAGATTGATTTTTGCACGAAAAGTAAACCCTAATTCAAATTACGCAAAGGTTAGTGATGTGGACAATAAATTTATTGCGGAACAGGTAAATGCAAATGAAACCGATACTTGGGTAAGAAGCGAGTTTGTTTCTCTAGGTGAAGGTAATCAGTATTTACTTAATACCTCTATTCCTTCCGGTTTTTCTATTTCTAGAATAGAAGTAAATGTTTTAGATGAATTGGCAGAGGGCACTATAGCATCTATTGGTTTTTCCACAACTCAAAAAGATAATTTAGCGGCTAATATTCTCAGTGCAAAATCAACTACTACAAATATATTTAATGATGAAGCTGTTTTAAATGAAAGTCAAAACATCTATTTTTTCAGTAATCAAGATTTTAAAAATACCGGAGAAATTAAGGTAACCCTAGAGTTGACTAGAAAAAGTGTATCAGATTGGTAACAGGTATCGTTACAGCTTATGTTAATTATGTGTATAACTCAATTATGAAGTATAATTTTTATTTTTTCGATAGTTTACCTTCAAAAAAGTCTATCATGATTTTAGCTAGTTTTCTTTGTCCGCTATCATTTAAATGAATAACATCTCTATAGTCTAAATCATTAAAATTGTAGTCTAGTTCTTTTATTAGGCTTACATTGTTTTTAATAGCCCATTCTATTATTTCATCTCCTTGAGTATTGTACTTGCCGTTATTTAATTCTGTTTTTTCGGCATGTAAATACAACGTTAGTGGAATGTTTAAGCTATCTGATAGTTTTTTTAGTTCATTAAAACCGGGGTTGAATTTCAATCCCTTTTTTTGAATGCCTTGCGCAGCAACTTCGTCTGGGTCTAGTTTTGTTTTCTTTGAAAAGATATGTTTAAGTCTTGGGTTTACATAACGATCTAATAGTTCCCACCAAGCTAATTTATATTGTTTTTCTGGGTAAGAGGTATGATTGCCAACTACAGGTTGAAAATCCATAACATCATACGCATCATGACTGCTTACTACCAAAAACATAGCTTTTGCATTAAAAGAGCCGTATTCAGCTAAATATGCCGCACAATTGTCAGGTCCCCAACTGCCCGAAGAAATATTCAACATTTGAAAATTGCTAAGCGTTTGATTGAATATTGAGGTAGCAATACTATCTTGATCAGACTGTACGCCCCCAAACAAAACAGAATCTCCTAAACCTAGAATTTTTGTTTTGTTTGGGTTAGGTTCGTTGCTTCGTTGAGAAAATGAGTTGAAATAATAGGTGTTGCCAAATCGTGTACCTGTTTGGTTTGGTGTAGCAATGTATTCATAATTATTATCGGCAATATATAGCGGAGCATCACAAAAGCCTAAAAAAATGCGAAGACTAAATTCTATTATCAAAGTAAGTAGGAGTAAAGAGATAAGAATTTTATAAATTTTCTTCATTCTAATAAATAAGAGATTTCTAAATCATATCATTATTTGTAAAGTGAGATGATTTTGTTTAGGGAATAATAATGCTGAAGCTAGAAAAATGACAATTATATGTTTTAGGAAAAATTAAATTCTAAATTGAATTCATAAATGTCAATATGGGGTAAATAGTAATTTATAAGTTAGACTAACTAAGTTTTTTTTGGTAATTTAAATATTAAGATTATAAGATTGCTTAATAAATTTTTTCATTTTAATTACATCTGTGCCACAGGCTTTTTTTATTTCAAAGACTTTCGCATCTACCAAAGTGCGATACCACCAGCCTTGTAAAAAATGCCATAAGAAACCTTCTTTACCTTGTGTAAAACCAAATTTGAAAATATAGCGGTAAACAAAGTATATAAAGGAGCGCCAAAATAATGGCATATTGGCATATTTCTCTTTCTTGGTACGTTTAGATTGTGCATCAGCAGACATCGCAAGCGTTACAGTTTTATCTATTGATTCTATTAGCTGGAACTCCAAATTCAGTAATTCTACTGCTTCCTTTATAGAATAGTTATTATGCTTTTCTATCCACCAGCCTAAAGGATTTAGATTATGATCAATAAAATATCCATTAAACATCATACTTTCACCCTCTGTAAGTACAATATGTTCATCCATCCAACGATTTTCGCAAACTCCTTTCTGATACCGAAACATACGCAGCATATACATTTGTATCATGCCTTTTGTCATCAGTTTGTCTAAAAAATACATTTTTCTTTCAAAAACTATCCCAGAAATATTTGTCTTTATTTTAGGTGTTTTTTCTTTAATCTCAAGGATTAATTCATCCGTTAAATATTCGTCGGCATCTAAACGAAATATCCATTCTGTTACTATAGGCAAATTTTTTAATGCCCAATTGACTTGTTTTGCATGATTGTTTTCCCATTTATTTTGATAAACTTTCGCACCTAATGATTCCGCAATTTCTATTGTTTTATCTGAGGAGTAAGAATCTACAATGTATACCGTTTGGGAGAATTGCATTGCATTCTTTACACAACGCTCAATATGTTTTTCTTCGTTATAGGTAAGAATAAATGTGGAGATTGATAGCATTAGTCTTTAATTAATCGTTTCTTAATAAATTTAGCGGGGTTACCTCCTACAACGGTATAAGGTGCTACATCTGTAAATACTGCTGATCTTGCCCCAAGTACAGCTCCTTCTCCAATAGTTATACCAGGACCAACAAAAACCTCTGCAGCTACCCATGCGTAATCACCAATAATAATTGGGGCACTTATAAAAGGTTTATTTAAATAATTGATATCATGGGAACCACTACATAAATATGCCCTTTGAGAAATAGTTACTTTATCCCCTAAAATAGTTTTAGCAATATGTAGTTTAACGTATGGACCCAAACAACAATACTTACCCATCTCTAAATTCCAAGGCGCTGGTATAAAAGCTGAAGAATAGACTATTGATCCTTTTCCTATTTTAGCGCCAAAAATTTTTAATACCATAATACGCCAACTATTGAAAACAGAGCTACCTAAAGGTCGAAAAATGAAAAAAGAAAGAATACCCCATATTTTTTGCATAACTCTATTTTTTAGAGAAATGTTATTTTCTACATATTTTTCCATAATAGTACTTATTTAAATGATACTATTTCTTCGACTGGAGATCTATACGATAAAGCAACATCAAATTTTTCTATTGGATTACCACAACTTACCATTACAACGAAAACTTCCGACTTTTTTATTTTACAAATTTTTCTGAGCTTTTTATCTTTCCACCTTGAGAAATAACAATTTAATGGACAGGCAAGGATTTTATTAAAGTGAAGACCGTTCAATAAATTCATAGCAAAAATACCTCCATCTACATATGCCATATTACGTTCGTATACACCGTGACAATATGCCAAATCTGCAGTTACAATTAACAACTTATTTGCTAAATGTCCAAAACCTCTATTCCCACCTTGTATTTCTAGAATTTGTTTTATCTCGTCTTTATTTTCAAAAACATGAACCCTAGTTGCCTGCCTATTACACGACGAAGGTGATCTAGTTGCTAGTTCAACTGCATTTAAGATGCCATTTTTGTCAACTTCGGTATTAGCGTAATTTCTGACACTTCTTCTTGACTTACTGAATAAATCAAAAGAGGCTTTACTATGTATAAAGTATTCAGAAGCAGATGTTTTGACCTGCTTGCTACATTCAACTAAAACACTCTGCTCTAAGCTATTAATTCTTTCAAGCAAGTTTTTGTTTAATTGATAACCTTGCTTCTTGTGAAATTCTTTGTACTCAACCAAGATGGCTATTGCTTGGAGAAATTGTGTATTTTTTTTATTATAATTCTTTAAATAATGGTCACAATGATCCATTAGCTTCGATATTTTTTTCTCTCCGAAACCTAAACGTGTTTCAGGCATTGTAAGTCCTTTTTCTACAACATGGTAATCTGCTATAATATTTCCTAAAGCTTTTTCTTCACTATCACTTATGAATGCAAAAACACCAGAATATTTTATATATCTCCCGTAATCTTTGGTGTATTCCAAAAACAATGCTACTAAAATACTTACAGGAAATTTTTTTTTTATTTTATCTTTCATAATGTTACAATTGAATTTATCAATTATTTAATTCAATGAATTTGTCAAAAATTCTACTGAAATATCAATCTGTTTGCTCAATTTATCTTTTACTTGTACAAAATCAATATCAGTAAGTTTTTCTAAATTAACATCATCACCTTCTCGTAATAGACGATGTTTAAGATTGACTATATTCATTAGACTTTCTTGTCTACTATTATTGTTCTTACTTGCTGGGGTTATTGTGTAGAAAGGTTTCTCAAAAATCAAAGAAAAAATACTGCCGTGAAAAGAGGTAGTCAAAACTACACTTGCACTATCATATAAACCCAAAAATTCCGCTGGTCCAAAATCTCTAATATTCAATATCTTATCATCTGATTCTAAAGGAATTTCATTCTTGCAAACACGGATAATTTTGTAGCCAGTATCTTTTTGAATTTTATAAGCTAAATCTTCAGCGTATTTATTCTTCTTAAAAATAAAAAACAGGATATATGGTTCTGAATGTTTGTAAGGAACCATTAAACTTTTCCAATCACTTTTTGAAAGTAAAAGAGTGGGGTCTACAACGTGTGTAGCATTCTTTCCTGTGCTATTTTTTATAATATCTACACCGTCTGCCTCCCTGGTGCTAATATGTTTTAAATTATTAATCCACTTCTTGTATTGAGGGTAGTAAACTTCGTTTATACTACCTACACCAAAGCTAGATGCATATGAAACCTTATTAGATTTTTCTGGTGCAAATGTGAGAAAGTAAGGTGCTATGTTAGTTCCATTATTAGGGTTCCAGACCTGATCACTACCAACGATATAATTCTTATATTCTGGTTTAGCATTGTATAATTCCGAATAGCTTCTATATTCCTTAGATGTGGCTGTATGCTTTTTGTGAAAGTCGTCAAACCGTTGTTTTCTCTTCTTTGCTATTTCAGGGTATTTTAGTGCACTATACTTATCCAACCATTTTAAAACTACATCTTTTAACATATTTTTAGCTGAAGTTTTAATCAATGGTCGAGATGAATTCTCACTTTTATATTTAGGATTCTTGTAATATAGGTAATTGATTATTTCATTCTCGTACCCCATTTTTTTAAGTTTATGGTGTAAGGCAAATGCCTGTAGTTCTGCACCATAGTTGTTGACGTTTAAAATGGTAATAATCCCAGTTTTTTTCATTTGGCAAGTTTAATATTAATTCCTTTTAAGTATTGTGATGCGGCAGTTGCAATAGTAAAATGAGATTGATAAACATTTTCTGCATTTAATATCATTTGACTTTTTTCTTTTCGGTTTAATAAAAACCATTGTTTTAATAATTGGTAAGTATCGTCTTCAGAATCATTCTTAACTATGCCACCTTTTCCTTTTTCAATTTCGCGCCAAATGTTTACTTTGTTACTTATTAAAACAGGTGTTTTACATGCTAAGGCTTCAACTACGGCAATACCAAAATTTTCTTGATGACTAGGTAATATAAAAACCTCGCTCTCATAAAACGCACCCCATTTGGCATCCCCGTTTAGCATGCCTGCAAATAATATATTCTTTGAAGGTTTTGCCATGTTTTGCATTTCTTTGGCATAGGCATGCTCATTAGGTCCTGCTATAATGAGTTGAGGTAATTCATCCAATTCTTTTTCTAGTTTTAGATAAGCAGTAATAAGCATGTCTACCCCTTTTTTAGGATGTATTCTACTTAAAAATAAAAGAAATGGTTTACCGTTCCATTGGGGTACTTTACTTTCAAATGCTATTTTCATGTTTTCATGAAAAACGGGCGGTGGTTGAATACCATAACCTACATTAATTTCTTTTTTCGGCTTGTAGTTAGGGAAGGTAGTTCTTGCCAATAATAGTTCTTCTTCACAAGTAAATAAAATTCCATCAGCTTGGTTGACTACTTTATTTTCAAATAATTTCCAATAAATTGTATTTCTAAGTGCTTTTAGTTTTCTATCATTGGCATTTTGAAAATAAGGGTCTAGCATACCATGTGGCATTACATAAACTTTTGGCTTTAAACCATTGGTTTTTCTGTAGGTCAACATGGCCTTTATGGCAGCTTGGCTTTGATAGAGCCATAAGCCATGAACGATTACAACATCAAAACGTTCAAAATTATCGAGCATCCATGGAATAAATTTTTTGTTATAACCCCATGGATTATTGGCTTTGCCCAATCCATGAATTTTAAAAGGGTCTTTTGCTATATATGGAGCATTTGAATCATCAAAACAAACGACCTCGTTATGTATTCCGTGCTTTGTAAACTCTGGTAAGGTATTTCTAATGCCTTGACAGACTCCTCCCCCTTTTGGGTCCATACCTGGTACTACTTGTAATATATTCATTTCTTGATATATAAGTCTAAACAATAAAGCCTTTCTTTCGTTGAAAGTATTTGGCAGATTGTGATATAGGTTTTATTATTTTTGCTGGTGAACCACCGTATAGATTGTATTCTTCTGAATAAACTTTATTCAGCATTGATTTTGCTCCAAGAACCGAGTATGAAGGCAAAGTTGATCCACCTAAAATAACACTATTGGTACCTACAAAGCAGTAGTCCCCTATTTGTATAGGAGCACTATCTTGTCTACTCTCATAAATATTAATAGAGTGGGTTAAAAATTGTGAATAATAACCGGCAATGGTAGTGTAGTTACCAATTTTTATTTGATTGGTACAATCAATATGATGGTGTTTGGTAATAGCAGATTCTTTACCAATAATCAACTCACATTTTCTATTTATCTGATGTTGGAAGTGTTTTGATTTTGATTTTTTTGGGAAACCAGTTATCCAATTAGAACGACTGATTGAGGCGTTTTCCTCCATTGTAAGTAAATCTAAATGGATGGCAACGGTAAAGTGTCCAATTTTACTACCCTTTGCCATTTTTAAATGTTTTGGGAATATATAGGCCAAACCGATCTTAGCTGCAGGGTCAATTTCGTATTTCCATATTTTTATCAGTAGAAATCTTTTTAATTTCCAAGGTAATATGACTATAATTAGACTGAGAATTTTCTTCATTTAATTCAAATTTTTATAGAGGTCAAGGTAAAGAGATGTAACTGCGTTCAATTGAAAATGCTTTACGTTTAATGTACCTTTTTCTATCAAGCTGTTTCTGAAATCTTCGTTAGCTATAATTTTTACATATCCTTTTTTAATGGATTGCACACTTTTTGGATCAACCAATACTGCACCTTCACCTGCAACAGATTTCATAGGTAAAATATTAGAGGTCAATACCGCTCTGCCTACTGCTTGCCCCTCAACAATGGGCATACCAAAACCTTCAAAAAGAGATGGAAAATTAACAATGTCACAATTCTCATATTCTTGTACAACCTCTTCATTAGTTAAATTAAAAACATTACTATATTCTATGTTACTTTGATTTAATAAAGCAGTATTGCGCTCACTTAATTTTCCCACAATTCTTAAGTGACAAGGTATGTTGTGTAATGCTTGAATGGTTCTAGCTAAATTCTTTCGTTCTAGGTTCCCATTTATGTGTAATATTACTGGCTTATCTTCACTAAAATCTTTTTGGTGATATTGAAAATCCGTAGAAACCGGATTTGGAATTACACAGTACTGATTAGGTTTTAACTTAATCTCATTTAAAACTTGTTCTTTGGCAAACTCAGAGATGAAAACAACTTTGGCAGCTCTCTTTAAAGAATTTATATATAGCAATTTCCATATTTTTTTCTTGAAACCAGACAAGTAAGAATAATACATAATATCATGTACCGTTACAATTGTATTGTTTTGTTTTAGAAAATATAAAAGATAATGCGCATCTCCGGTAATATGATTTATATTACCCTGTCTTTTTTTTGCAAATAATCCATTTTTTATCATAGAAAGTATACCAGATTTTTGTTCTGGGAGAAAAATTTCTTCAATTTCTTGAGATTGTGAAACACCTTTGTTGACGGTCTGAAATACACGTTGTATGGAAAAGCCAATTTTTGGGTGCCTGAAAAAATAGGTAATTTTCATATATCAATATTTAGCTACTATTTATGCTGTGATTTTTTGGTTAAAATTATCCATAATAGTATCAATGGCTAAATATTGTTCTGCATAGGCACGAGCTGCATTTTTAATATCTTGATTGTCTAATTCACCAAGACCTATTAAGATACCGGTATCTAGAGCTTCTTGATTTTCCGGTGCTACTAAAATACCCATGTTATGTTTACTAACTACGCGATGTAAAGTAGATTTTGGATTTGCCGTTATTAGTGCTAAACCACCCACTGATAGTATGGTAGTTAATTTTGAGGGCATTACCAAATCACTGGCTTTTTCTTTCTGGATGACCAAATGTATATCTGCAATATTTAAAAATATATTAAACTTGTCCTTAGGTTGTAAAGGCATAAAATGAACATTGTTCAAATTCATGCTTTTTGCTTTTTCTTTTAAAACTTCCTTATAGGGTCCGGTTCCACAAATTATAAATTGCAAATCTTGATGGGCTATTAGATTTTTTGCAGAAGTTAAAATAGCATCTAAGCCTTGCTTTTCACCTATTGCTCCAGAATATAGTACTATAAAATCCGATGATTTAAAGCCCCAATTTTTTTTATAATCTTTTCTGTTTTTAATAGGGTAAAAGGTATTGGTCTCTGTCCAATTAGGGAAAAAGGAAATGGGTTTATTAGCTTTTTGCTCAATTTTGTCTATCATACCATCAGAAATACTGCTTATGGTATCAGTGTTGTTGTAAATATATTTTTCAATTCCGTACAGTGCTTTTAATAGTTTTGGTGACTTGATCATACCCAAATCTTGTGCAGCTTCAATTTGCATGTCTTGAACATGATGGATGTGTTTGGCTCCTTTAACTTTTTTATATAAAACGCCAAGTAAACCGAATTGAAAAGAAGGGGCTACCGTGATTATTTTATTAAAAGATTTGCAAAATAAAAGTGGAATAATCACTAGAAATGCAGAAACACTAAATGTAGTATCTAAAATAATTCGTTTTAAACCACTTGGGTTGTTGGGTACATACATAGGGCAACGCACAACCGTAAGCTTACCTTCAGATTTATAGTTAATTACCTCTTTCTTAAACCAAAAGCGATTTTTTCTATAAGGTTCTTGAATTTTCCAATAGGGGTAATAGGGATATGACGTTAATACGGTACAATCGTGACCTTTCTCTGCAAGCCAATGCATCATTTCTCCAGAATATTTTCCAATCCCTGTCAATTCTGGTGAAAAATTATATCCTATAAATAGTAATTTTTTCATAGTGGTTGTTTTACTAAGTATTGTATTTGATAAAAAAGTGCTACCAACGTAGTGCCTGGCTTTTAACCTAAACTAGAATGAATATTTCTTGTGAACGGTAAATATTTATTCGTTTAATTGTAGTCAATAGAACCTAATAATGGGGGGGAGTTTTTAATGTAATTATGCTTTAGATAAACTCAGCTAATTTTATGTTTTAGGTATTGTATATGGTGATATTAAATCCAGAAAGATTTGATAAAATGTTTATCTACAAATACGCTGTTAGTTTTCAAAGATTATTTGTAAATAGGTGTACTTAATTTTGATAGTGGTTGTTTTATTTGCTCATTAGAAATTGAATTCTTAACGTATTTTGGATTTATAGTTTTGAGAATAAACCAAATAAAATAATAAATGACCAAATAGGTGATTAGACCTTGTACAAAAGCCCTGATTAGAAAACCTAAGTCACCAAATATACCTTGGGCATTACGAAAACGACCTAAAAAACCAAAAACGTCCATTACCGCAAATGGAGCGTATAATAAACCATTGACCGAATAATATGTAAAGCAATTAATGGCTTTGAACAATAAAAAGTATACAGCAAATTGAACTATAAAATACCAATGACCAAATGTAGCAAGACCATCTCCTACATGGCTGGTTACCACATAGTTTCCATATCCTGTGCCATGTAAAAAATCTCCTCTTGAGTAGTCCATACTAGTTTTGTCTAGCCGAACTCCAAAAAAGTTTAAAATTGGACTTGGAAATAAATATAAAATGGAATTTATAAGATTTTCTTGCATTCCTTTATTTGAAAAACCTCTTTTATGTGCATAATAGATTGTTTCATCGGTAATTCTCATATTGGCATACCTAGAGAGTAAAAAATTACCAACATATTCTTCTGTCCAACCTTGGGCATAGGTAATGGTACTTTTGCCATGAATATTCTCATTTTTATTATCTTTCAATCGCTGCATGAGCTGTTTGTTCTGAAGGGTTTCCATGGTAAAAGCAAACGTCTCCATCTTATCTGCGTTATCCCTTAATTCTTCTGTATATAAAAGAGTTTGTCTTGTATATAGCATAGCGGTTGAAACTGTGTTTAAAAGATTTAAACCTAAAAATATGATGACCCCAATAACCATTATTTTGATAGGGGATATGATTTGGGTAATTCTAATATTTTTAAAAATGAGATGAAATAAAAATAGAATGCCAATGGTGCCTATAGGGGTAATAATAAGATGACGCTTATTAGTCGCTAAATTTATTAGAATAATAAAGGATGTATAAGCAATTACATATTTGATCTTTTTATAGTCTATTTTTAATAAGAAAGGAAAAAATAAACATACGGGGGCAAACATTAGATAATTTAGACCAGAAATGAATTTTCCAGATGTATCACCAATTTGAGCTTCCCCTTTAGCAATACTGTAGATCATTGATAATAAGCCGATAAAACCCATGCTCCATAAAATTGCAGGTGTAATTTCAAAAAACTTCAATTTGTGTAACCCTTCCTTTATAATATTATTTTTTGGTCTATGTATGTTTACAGGACAGGCTAGGTATACCGCTAATGATGATACCAAAAACAAAACAATTTCATAAAAAAAAGTTTCGTAAGGTCTTTCAAAACCAAAAGTAATAGGCTTGTTTTCTATAAGGGTAGCTATCAATGGCAGAAACCTATACATGAACATAGAAAGGTAAATGCAAAATACAAATGGGTATAAACGTATAAAGCGTTCGTTAAAGAACAACAGAAACACAAATAATGCTATCATTGCCATAATGCAACCAAATAGATTAGCTGTTGAAGGGAAAAAGATCATTTCACCAATAACAGCTATCATTAAAACAGCTATAAGAAGTGTTTTAATTTGGCGTATGGTGTGATTTTTTTCTTTAAGCATATTTATTTAAGCTGGTATTACTTTGTTACAAGTAGACTTTAGTTTTTTAGTGCTTGAATTTTGTTGGTTAACAGGACATACAATTCCTTGAAATCTAAAATACCATTACTCACTAACTCTTTCAATGGTAATTTTAATAATTTACAACCATGCGGTAATACTAAGAACACCAAAATAACATCTAATAGCACAGCACCTATAGCGGCACCAATAAGCCCCATGTAGTTTGATAATATATAAGTAAAAAGCACGGAAACCAGTGCACTCCCCATACCAAACCAACCCATTAACTTGGGCTCGTTAAAAGCCCTAAAAACCATTTCTGTAACATACCACAGCGCGTTAAACAGCATGGCTGAAATCATTATATACCACATGGTTGTGGGAACTTCAAGTTGGTTCTGTGTCCAAATATTATAAAACCATAAGCCAAATAGTGCTAAACCTATAAAACCTATAAGGGAAACTAGAAAAACTCCAATGAGTGAAATTCTAAAAATTTTCTGGGCCATTTTCCAATTGGCTTTTCCTATTTGATTTTGAAGTTCTGGAAATACCGTTGGTTCTATCATATATAGAATTTGGTTTACCGATCGGCTTAGTGTACGTGTAGTATTAAAAATTGCGACTGCTTCTGCACCTAACACGATTCTGACTACAAATGTGGTGCCTTGAAAATAAATGATTTGCCACATAGGTAGCATTAAATAACTTAAACCCTTGGTGGTTATTGATTTTAAAATAACCTTATCCTTTACTCCTTTAAAAGTTTTGTGTAACCCTATAATTTGCCTTCCTTTTAATCCATAGAAAATTATAAAAATGACAGTTACCAGTAATTGTGATATCGCGAATTCTACGATTCCATAGCCTAAAAGCAGAACCAATAATCCAAAACCAATAGATGCTGCTGATTTAGTAGTAATTAGATTTATGCTAAAGGCCGCTTTTTGGGCCGCTCTATAAAAAGCTTCAAATAGCTGAAGATAAAACATTAACAACTGAGATAGGATCATAATGGATACCGCAATAATAGCTTCTTTGCCGTCAATTAGAGACTTGTCAAATACATGAAAGTAATTTAAAACAACAATAACAATTGCACTTATTGCAATTGCTACAAGAATCATTATAGTGATTATATATAATCCTGTTTTGCTAATATTGGCGGCTTTTTGCTTATCGCCAGAAGTATAGGTTAAAACAAAACTATTACCTGCTGCAGAGCCAAAGCCTAAGTTAGAAAATGCCATGACGCTTGGTATAATTGTAAGAGTAAGCCATTCTCCATAGTATGCAGCACCCCAGGCAGTTATGAAGAAAGGAACAAGAAACAATTGTTCAAGTACACGGACAACTTTCTGAAAAATTGAAGCTATACCATTACTTAGTAAACGCTTTTTTAAGCTCATGAATTATATTAGAATGATGGGAATAACTAATTTTAATAGCGGTACGGAATAAAATAGTTGTTCTGTACTAAATTTTATTGCTATAACCGTATGATTCTGTTTCTGGTGTATGGTTTAGTAATACCATGGTATTATTGAGCTTATGGTTGGTATAGATACTTTCTATTTTACTTAAATGCTCTTTTTTGGTGACATCTTTACGCACCACATAAATGGTACTATCTACATACTTATTGATGGCAAAAGCATCAGAAATGAGACCTATAGGTGGTGTGTCTATAATTATTTTATCAAATTGTTTTTTTAAAACTTCCATTAAAAGGTCATTGCGGTCATTTAGTAGCAAGCGCCCAACAAAGGTATTGGTCATACCGGGCCCAATTAAGTATAAGCCATCTATAGTAGGATGCTGCTGTATGATTTGGCTTACGTCCATTCCTTTCTTAATAATAAAATCTGCAAGACCAGGTGAATTTGGTAAATTAAAATTGGACATAAGTTGTGGCTCACGAAGATCAAATGCAAGCAATGCGACTCTATTGCCGTTAGATGCCATGGTTACCGCTAAATTAGAAGCAATGTAAGTTTTGCCTTCTCCTTTAACCGTTGATGTCACCAAAATGGTTTGATTGTTTTCTTTCTTTTTTAGATAATCTAAATTAAAAGAAAGTAGTCTAAATAGTTCAACTGTTGGTGATGATGAACTTTCATAAGTGCTAAAGTCTTGCTTATCATTATTTTCAGATATCTCACCTAGAAAAGGTGCAGTAACAACTTCAGTAATGTCACTAGCTTTAACGATTTTATTGTTTAAAGAATCCTTTATAAATATTAGTGAAATAGGAACAACAAAGCCAAATAATAATCCTGTTAAATAGAGTATTTTTTTATTCGGACTAATAGGAAACTTTCCAGCTTTTGGGTAGCTGACAATTCTTGTAGAAGACACTGGTGTAGCTAATGACAACACTTCTTCTTCTCTTTTTTGTAAGAGATATAGATAAAGCCCTTCTTTAGTGCCTTTGTCACGACTAATATCCAATAATTTTTTTTCCATAGCTGGTACTCTAGCCAATTGAGCATCAAATCTATTCGCATTTGCTTGTAAGTTACCTTTCGCAATAGAAAGACCATTTTTTGCACTTAGTACATTTTGTAAGATAGACTGACGCAAATTTACTAGGTTGGCATCTAGACTTACAAGCATTGGGTTAGAGGTGACGGCAGATTGTGATAAGCGTTGTCGCTCTAATAATATTTCGTTGTATTTACTTATTTGATTGGTTAAACTAGGGTCATTAATAGAATAACCGCCACCTATGGAGTTTTCAATAGATGTATTAAGTAAGGTTTGTTCTATTTGGGTCAAGATATTAATTTGACTTTGATAGTTGGCTACTTTTTCTTTATAGTCATTTGCTTGTTTTATATATTCATCAGCATTGCTTGAAACATCTGTGACTGTATTTTGTGTTTTAAAATCAACTACCGATTTTTCAACATCTTGAATTTCACCAACTAAAAGATTTAATCTGTTATCAATCATTTTGATTGTATTTTCGGCTAGTTGGTTTTCATATTTAATGGTTTTGTCAATGTACGTCTCAATTAATTTTGTTAGTATATCTTCTCCTTTTTCAGAATGTGTTGAAATGTAAGTGAGGTTTAAAAGGCTACCTGTCTTATTAGCGGGTACTACATTGAAATTACGAAGGTAACCGGATGTAGTATCATCTTTATCTTTGATTTTGAAATAGAGCGGTAGTTGATTGTCGTTATTTGTAGAATCTAATTTTGATGTTATGGTAAAAGTGCCATACGGTAGATCAATTAGCTCTCCAAAAGCATGCTTTGATACTAATTCTTCCTTGTTATGAACTGATCGTAACTCATAATTGATACTATCAAGTAGCTTGATATATATAGGTTGATTATATTTTAAATTGTCAGACGTTTCATCGGCAATTACCTTAATAGGCACATTTTTTCCATATATCTCTATATCTCGTATAGTACCCTCATGATAATACTCAATGTTAAAGGAATTATTGGTGATAACATTTTCCATAATCCCGTTAGAACTTAGAATACCAATTTCATCATCTATACTTTGCGAAGTTTTGATAAGCCCAATGTTACTGAAATTATCATTATCTCTAATGCCATTACCATTGTTGGTGTTGTTGATTAGAATCTTACCTTGAATTTCATAATTGTTAACTGCTAAATAGCGTATGTATAGGAAAGCTAGAAGTATTCCCGTTATGATACAGAGTATAAATAATTTCCAATGACTTACATATTTGTAGAGTGTGGAACGAAAATTGTTTTCATCGTCTATTTGTGCTTGGTAATTTGTATCGTTCATTTTATTCTAATAGCTAAACTATGTGTTCTTTAGGGAAGATAGTAAATTGTTGTGTTTTAAATAATTTTAATAAGCCTTCTGATCTGCAACAAAGATATTAGTAACTGTGCGTATAATTATTTGAATATCTAAAAGAATAGACCATTTTTCCATATAAAATATGTCATATCTAACTCTATTGATAATATCAGATTTGTGTACTATTTCTCCTCTATACCCTTTTACTTGAGCCAAACCAGTAATACCTGGTTTTAGAAAATGACGGACTAGATATTTGTCAACAGAGGTTTCGTATTGTTTGGTATGTACTTCCATGTGAGGTCTTGGGCCTACAATACTCATATCACCTTTTAAAACATTATAAAACTGCGGTAATTCATCAATACTGGTTTTTCTTAATATTCTACCAAGTTTGGTAATTCGCATATCATTTTTGGTTGCCATTTTAGTATCGCTGTCATCACTCTTGGTCATAGATCTAAACTTGTAACACCAGAAGGTATTCTTATTTACACCATGTCTTTTTTGTTTAAAGAATAATGGTCCTTTAGAATCTATTTTCATCAGAATAAATACAATAGGAACTAACCATGATAGTACAGTTACTATAACAAATAACGAAAAGAGAACATCAAAAATGCGTTTTATGAGATTGGCATAGTCCAAATCTAAAGGGGAGGCCCTTAAGTTTAAAACAGGTACTGAATCATACAACTCAATAGACATGGCCCTTGAAAACAATTCTTTGTTATCCGGTATAATTTTGATTCGTTTAAAACTATTGTCGGCTATGTTCATTAAATGCTTTATTTCATCTTTAGATAATCGAGAAGCCAAACAATATACTTCTTCAACATTGTTTTCAAATATATAATCAAAGCTGCTTTGTATATTGCCTAGGTACGTTGGGCTGTTTGATTTATAATTGTCAAAATATCCCATATATCTATAACCATATTCTGGGATATCAAAAATGCGTCTTATCTTTTTTAGATTTTTGTCCCTGCCTATTACTACTGCTCTGGTGTGCACGTACTCTTTACGTCTTACTAGATTTCTAGCCCAATAAAAAAACATTCTGAACAGCATCATTAATAGGCATATAATAGTGTATACCATTAATAAATGTTGCCATGTATACGGATGTGGACTTAAAAATGAAAATGAGGTAAAGTATATTAAGCCATATAAAAGAATCAATGTAAAAAAGCTTTTCAAATTAACCTCAAAACTTTCTCTTCTTGCGGTAGGATAAAAGTTTATACTATAAGTAACTATAAACCATGTGATGTTATAATAAAGTATACTGAAGAGGTTAGTATAGGTATATGGGGTTAATACATATAATGTAATATTAATTATTAAGATATGAACTATGAAAGATAACGGAATGACAAAAAATGATTTTTTCATCTGGTTAGGTTAAAGCAAAGGGGTTTTGGTGCTAAAATTTGTAAAGACTTGTCTAATAGTTTTTTATGATAAATTAACGTCGCATAATTTAAAAATGGTTGTCTTTAATTTAGGCAAAGGAAATTTAAATTTTGAATAGCGCTCCGCGCTGTCAGCCACATTATTTGGTACTGACCAAAGGTTTATTTTGAAAAAACGAAGTCAACCTATAACTTCTAAATACTTTACGGGGGAGGTATTAATATGAAGCAAACATAAGTAGGTAATTCCTACAAACCAAAATTTAATGTTAAGGAATCTATAAATTATGAATTACTGATTTTTGGTAGGGTTTTGCCATAATATCAACATAAATTAATTGCTCTAATTGTCATATGTTGATGTCAATTTAAGGACTCTAAATATTAAGAGGAATTGCTGTTGGATCAAATAAATATTTGATCGATGAACGGCATGTTTTTTCTTTGGAAAATGTAGTGTATTGTCAAATAATTGACGTAATGGTTAATGGTCGCTATAAAATAATAGGAGTTGGCTTTAGAAAAGTAATAGATCAAACAATATCCCTCAACTTCATATTTAAGACAACACCCATACCTTCTAAAATTAATTTAACTCTGGTTTTGCCTATTTCTATAATTTCAGCTTGTTTGTCTTTTAAAGCTCCACGTTT
>ENA-ORXC01000861-ORXC01000861.1-marine-metagenome-genome-assembly--contig:-NODE-861-length-19594-cov-19.148486_pt1 | contig 19594 bp, 10 predicted proteins | sample MGYA00237865_ERZ511478 | MGnify/ENA metagenome assembly ERZ511478 | reverse complement strand
GGGGGGGGGGGGGGGGGGGGGGGGGGGGGGGGGGGGGGGGGGGCGCCCGCCCCGCCCACACAACGCAACAGTCGAAACCTCTGGCCAAGCGGCACAACACGCACGCCGGAACGGATGGACGCGGCCACGAGGCACACCGGTGGCCCCATGGTGCCCCCCCGCAGTCCGCTGTCAGTGACACGAAATCAGTCACCCACCGTGTTTCGTCTCTCGACGTGCTGCTGCCACGCGTCACACGTCGGAACGGTCCGACGCGGCCACGCGGCACGCGTCAAACGGACCGCAGCAGCGGTCACACGCAGGCCCCACGGTGCCCGCCAACGGCCGCGCCGCGCGTTGGGGAACCAATGGGCACGTCCCGATCCAGAGCAATCCGCTGTCAGCGACTCGAAATCAGGCACGCACCGGTCGTCTCTCGACGTAACCGGATCCGCGCTGGGGCGGCGATTTACACCACACACAAAAATGCGGGTGACATGCCGCCGTGCAGTCGATGAAATGGTCGGATGCAACAGCCTATCGATGCGCAGATGAAACGGGTCAGCGCAGTCCGTCCCCCGTTAAAGCTCCAAGTACGTCGCTGCCAGCCCCGCCGGTTCGGGGCCGTTGGCGTACATAAAAAGAAAAAAAAAGACCCGTTCCGGTCCCTTCCATCGGATGCTCTGACAGACGCAATGGGGGTCTTCCGGACGCGTGCGCCCGTTTGGGAAATGGACGCGATCGACGTGTGACCAATGGCGTGAATCATCTCGTTGTGCGTGTCCCGGTTGTACCCCCTCGATCACAGGCGCGTCGCGCACAGTGCCACCAGAGAGCACACGGCGGCACCCATGCTCATTCAACGAACGGGCGTGACAGCTCCGCTGCACTGACGCTGCGGGGGGGGGGCGCCAGCGCTGCGCTCGCGTGGCCCCGCACCGCACGGAAAGGTCGCCAGCCAAATGTGTCGCGCACAGACATCCGGCCCCATGGCTCCGACTAGTGCTTGCTGACATTGGAAGACAGGCGCTCTCAGCGAGATGACAGGCCGCTCGCCCGCATTTGCAGCGGGGGGGGTCCGAGGGGAGGGCGGGCGCACGCAAGCAACGCGCGTCTGCTCGTGCCTGCCTGCCTGCGTCGGCCCCGTCCCGACGGCCGCTTTGCGACAGTCCTTGATCAACGGCACCAGACGGGCCGTAGATGCGAAACGCGCACGGCGAACCGCACGCACCGCGCTATCTGGCTCAAACCGCACGGCTCCCTCTCCTCCCGTTGACCGAGTGCGTGTGTGTGTGTTTGTCTGCGCCCGTGTGTCAGTGTGTGCGCAGTCGGGGTGCGTGCGCTCGTGTGCTTGTGTGTGTGTGCGTGCATCGCCTGGAGAGCAGCGGGCGGCTGCGACGCGCCCGAGGAAGGACTGCATGCTCCTCCGTCGCAGCCGCGGCCCCTGTCCTCTCCCGCGTGTTTGTCTGTCGGTGCCCCTGTCAGTAACATGTGTTGGTTGCTCTCATAGAGCTCGCCCCTCTCTCTGGGGCTTCCACCCCAGACCGGCACACCTGTCCTTGCCCCGGCCAGACTGTACTACAGGCACGGTTGGGTGCCCGTCTTTCACAAATCTAACACGTCTCGTCTTGATCCAGACAACAGTTTGTCTGCGGCCGATTGCAGGACGCTCTCATGATGCGCTCCAGGCGCGCCTTGTCATTCGGACTCGGATTTGCACCAGCACTCGCGGCTTGAGTGGGCTTGTAGCCTTGCTGACCGAACTTTCCGCCAGAGGGAATCTGATTGGCCATGTTTTTTTTGTGGCCCTGCATGCCAAAGCCTGCCCCAGTGTGTTGTGCGGGGCTTTATTCCGCCATGGCGCCCCGCCTCATCGGACACCCCACACGTTGACAGCCGCGTCGTCTCTTTGCATACGGCCGGGAGTAGCAAGCAGACGTTGCCCCATGCGTGGCGTGGCGTGCTTTGGCGACGCTTGTGTCGGCGCCCACGCGGGGGCCGTGCCGGGGCGGTGCCGCAGGGCCGCCCACGTGCGGACGTCGGGCGGGGCGTGCGGGGTTAGTAGTGCTACCAACCACAACACCACCGCCGTGCTCAGTCTTCAATCGAGAAGGAGGCCCCGACTTCTGCGAGTGGCCCGCCAGTGAAAGTTGTTCAAGGAGGAGAACCGAAACTCGAACGTGGCCCGCCCGCAGCTCACCTGCAACTTTCGTCAATCCCCAAACTCGGCGGGCTGGGTGCCAGCCAAACGCCCGACTGCTGCGAGTAGCCTGCCCTTGGCATTGGTGAAAAAGCGGGTTTCCGAATGCGAATGTGGCCCGCCCACAGCTCAGCTGCAACTTTCGTCACTCTCGAAGCGGGTGAGCTTGGCTGGCAGACGGTGGATGTCGCTCCCGTGCTCTGACCTGATACATCGACGGACCTGTCTGAGTGCTTTGGAGGGGGGCGTTCGCGCTGCGTTAGAAAAAGAAAGATTGGAAAGCAGAAGTGAAAAAAGGCCACGAGCAGCGCTCTCTTTTTATGTGGCGCCTGCGGGTCGCTTTCTCCTCCATGTCTCTTTCTGCAGGCTGCAATGGGTGCGGATTCATTTCCAAGCGACGCAAGGACGATGGATCACTCAGAACAGTGTCGCATTCCGTGCGGCACTGCATCTGTTTTGACGACCCTCCTTTGGAAGCAGCAGCTGACCGAATCAACAGTCTGGATGAAGCCGGGTGGGGCGGCCTTTGGCGGACGTCGGAGGCGGTTGTCTGGGGCCGATGGCGGTGGTCGGCGGCGGTCGGCGGCGGTCCGACACCGTAGGTCGTCGACGGCGGCAGCAGCGGCCGTGGTCGGACTTTGTCGGTGGCCGCCTGTCGCATTGCTGCGTGTCGTTGGTGGCGGCCAGAAGCGGCATGTGGCGGTCTGTGGCCGGCCGCTGTGGTCGCCGGTCCTCGGCCTCGGTGGACGGGTGCGGTCGGTGGTGGACGGCGGGACACCGGCCGTATGGTGAGGCTCGCAGCGTAGGCAGGGCGTGGGGAGCGGGGAGCGGCCAGCGAGGGGCACAGGCTGTTGCATGGTTTGGGGGAGGTTGGCCGAGGGTGCGCCGCGCCGCCGCGCAGGCAAGGACGGGCCCTCGGCTGTCCAGGAACAGCGCCAGTTATGAGAAAGAGCGTGGTGGGTGGCTGAAGCGCAAAGTCTGCCAAGCAGCGTAGGCCGTGTGCCCATGGGCCGATACTCGATCGTCCCAGGCATATGTGAGGACGTTGTGTGCCGAAAGAGTGCACGCACGGCCGTGAACGAATCGTGAGGATGCCTGCGACCATGGGCTGCTTGCAAGCCCGCCGACAGACGGCCGGCGCCGAGACGGCCGTCGCGAAGAAATGAGACCGACTCATTCCCGTCAAGCCCTAGCGTGGCGGCATTGCCGCGTCGCGATCGCAGGTGGCGAGGGCTCGTTTGATTGTGCCCCAAGCGTAAGCCATCCCACGCGTAGTTGGACTATGAACTGGAACTCGGCGGTGTGTGACCGTGTCGTAGACACTGCTGAAGGTGTGCATTCATGTCGCTGATGTTGGCGCCGAGACGCTGCTGGCGATGCCGCGGCGGTGCCGCAGGGCCCACGTGGGACCCGCATGTGGTCTCCTGCAGACGCCGGGCGTGCAGAGTTAGTAGTGCTACCAACCAGGACACCACCGCCGTGCCCAGTCTTCAATCGAATCGAGCTTTGATTTCTGCGAGTGGCCTGCCATTGAGAATTGTCCAAAAAGTGGGTTACGAAACGCAAATGTGGCCCGCCTGCGGACGACTCGCAACTTTTGGTCAACGCCCCATTGGGTCTGATGGCTGCTCGACGCTGCGCAGCTCACGCGTCTGTCCACATTGCATCCACGCCCGCCCACTCACGGGGGACGGCGCGACCTGTGATCGGCCCCGCCCAACGCAGCAAATAATGGGCCGTCTGCAGCCGCCATGGACGCGTCTGGTCTGGAAGTGTGCACTTGATGCCTGTTTATTTTCAAGGCATCACACGGCGCATGTTCACGTCGGTCCGTCGAGACGCTCGGTGCGTGGCGACGAGGCGCGGGGGCTGGGAACGAATGGTTGCGAGTCCCGCATTTTCGGTTGTCGGCGCGCAGGAGAGTTGTTACGGGGCGCATGCAGGTGATTTTCGTATCGAGTGAGAAACAGGGATACCTCCCGTGGCCGTGTCAGACTCGGACACTCGGATTCTTGGTTGCGGGTGCTGCCCACCCAAGCTTTGAAGAAAAGAAGTCTGGACGGGGAGCGCACGCCTGTTACAGGATCGACAACGCCTTCCTCATGCCCAAAGTAGCATGTTCTAGTCTTTGAGCGAGCGACGCCGTGTCACACTTACAAAGTGGGTGGGTGGGTGACGTGTCGCCGCTTTTCGGTGTCAAGAGAGCTCGGCCCCGGGGGCCGCGCCATGTGTCGGCTCGCATGGCCCGAACGGAGGGCCCGCCGCACCCGGGCGCAGCTGGGACATGCCTGCGCGTGGGCCCGGAGGCAAATAGGCCGTGAGTCTTAAACGCCTGCACGGCGCTGGGGTCGGCGCCGTGGCGCCGGCCACGCCGAGGCGATGCGGCAGGGCCCCAGTGTGGGGGTCGGGCGTGCAGATTTAGTAGTGCTACTAACCGCATCACCACGCCCGCGCTCAGCCGGCAATCAAACCGGATCCCCGGTTTCTGGGAGTGGCCTGCCATTGAAAATTGTTCAAAAAGTGGGTTCGGAAACGCGAATGTGGCCCGCCGGAAGCGTGTCCTATTGTCAACACAGCCCTGATTTCTGTTTTGCTGATCTCCAAGTCCGATTCTATCCCACTCTCATTCTTGGTCAGTGGGCCGATGGACGGACGCAGCATCCAGCCAATCAGATGCGCCCGTCTCTGTCTAGCTGGGGAACGTTGGGGGTATGAGCGGCACAAAGGACAGCTGTTCGTCGCTCAGCCAATCAATCCGCCGGTCTTTCGACGATCGCCTCTGTCGTCGAGCGCCAGCCGCTCTGCCCTGTGCTTTTGAGGGGTCGCGTGTGCGTCACGCTGTCCCTGCTCGCACGCTCTCTTCCTGTTCGGTTGCCCTCTCCTGCCTGCCTTTCACAACGGGTGCTGCATGGGCGGCGGGGCGTGTGGTCGTGTGTGACGCAGGCTTGGCGGCGCGCCTCGTGGCGCCGGGAGACGCGGGCATCGTGGGGTTTTGACGTTGTTGTGCACGGTGTGGCGGCCAACACACTCTGGTGGGACCGCCTTCTTCCCGCTCCTCGTTCTGTCTCTCTGTCGCGGACGGCACGGCACGGCAGCACGACGCTGTGGGGATCGACAGAGCAGTAGATCCGACACTACCATCTATCGTGGGCTCGAGCGCGGGGCGAGCACGCCGCGCGCCTCGATGGCAGTCCCCAAACGTCGGGGCGGGCGTGGAGCGGCCGCGTCGTCGCGCGGCCGCTCGCCGCGCGCGCGTTCGCGGGGGCGCGACGGGCGCGACCATAGTGGTGACCGTCCGGACGCGCCAGCCGGGGCGTCCCGTGGCGGTGACTCCCCTGACCTGCCTGCGCGTCGGGCTCGCGACTCGTCTGAGTCGCCGCCTCCTGCGCGGCAACACCGCGCTGCGGCGTCGGCTGCGGCTTTTCCTGTTTCCCCGGGCCCAGGTGCACCGTCGGGGGCCGCCGGTGAACCGACGCCGCCGCGTGGTGCTTCCTCCTCTCGGCCCGCGAGGGCCGCTCCGAGCGGTCGTGCGAGCTCGTCGTCGCTCCCTTTGGCCTCGCGCGCCCGAGGGTCGGCGGCCCCGCCCCGGGCGTTTCAACCTCCGCGTCGTCGGGAGGGCGCGCCTGCAGCAGCAGCAGCAGCGCCGTTGGCAACGTCTGCTCCGAGGCGGGCGGCCGGCCCGGGTCCTTCACGAGCGCGTGCGCCGGCGACAGCCGGTCGGCGTGATGGACAGGGGACGGACGGTGGTCGACGCAGTCGGACCAAGAAGCCGGTCCGCTCCGCGACCTCGGCTGTTGAGAAGCTCATCGAAGTCGCCGCCACTGCCGCCGTCGCCGACACGGTGGCACGGAAGTCGATGCTCGACGCCAACCGCACGGCTCGGGCGATGCGCCAGGGTGGAGCGTCTTGTGCCGCTGCAAGTTCGGCGTCTGGTGGGGACCGGCGACGGCGCGGTGCTCGTCCTTCAGCCCCTGCCCGTCGGCGCGGTCCAGCAGTTCGGGCTGACCTCGAGGCAGCCGGCTTGGGCGACAGCTCTGGAAGCTCCTCTGGCACCACCACGTCTGGCAGCAGCTCTGGCAGCAACCGCTCGGGCAGCGGCAGCAGCAGCGACGAGTCTGACGGGCCGTCAGGGGCGGTCTCTGCTCGACGTCCACCGCGAGCACCCGTCGGCGGTTCAGGCGGTCGCGCGCCGGACAAGGGCCCCGCCGCTGGACGCGCCGACGTCAATGACGAGCACGAGGACGGCGCCGGTCGTGAAGAGGCGGACCAAGACGGAGCAGACCGCGGGCGTGGCACCCGTTTGGCGAGCGACGACGACCCCGACGACGGCTCCGCGTCCGGTAGTGCCTCGGCGTCGCCCTGGTCAGGGGAGGAAGAAGCCTTGGACTCTGACGCGGACTCCTCTGGCAAGCTGCAGCCGCTCGCCGCTGCCCCTGTTGTTGGCAAGAACCGGGTGTTTGCTTCCCGCTTTGCCGAAGTCAAGGCCGCGGACATCCAGGTGCCAAAGTCGACCGTCCGTGGTCTGGAGGACACGGACGTGGCTGTCTTTGCGGCAAAAATTGCCCCGTGTGGCTACGACTGGGGTCTTGGCGCCATCAAGGTGTACCAGCTACACCCGGAAGGCAAACCCGGGGACATTTTTCTCATTGACGGAGCGCACCGCCTGCAAGCGTACCTGCTCCTTCACCGCAAGGGCACCGACGGCTTTGAGAGCGAGGATGTCGGTGTGCAGCTGATCGAACGCAGGGACGGGAAGGATATGACACCGGGCGACGTGCTCATCCTCGGTCAGCGCGCCAACGCCGCCAACCAAGTGCACAACCCGACGACACAGTCGCAGCACGTGCACTGGTCCGTCAACCTCATCGAGGAGACGCAAAAGTCCGTCTGGCATCTTGACCCTGGCGTCAACATGCGTTTGGCCAACGTCAACACGTCGGGCCTTGTGCGTCGCATCCAGAAAAATGGCGGCACGCCTGTCGGCTACACGGGTGTTCGTCTTCAAACCGAGTCTCTCAAGCGGATTGTCCGCATTGGTTTGTTTGCTCTGGTGGCTCCAAACTCGGCGGCTCTGATGGTGTCCCTGCTCAAGGCCTCGGAGCATGGCGTCGGTGTTGTCGGCGGCGACGACGTTGACGAGGAGCTGCTGCCGCCCAACTCACGGCGCAAGGGCAAGGGCAAGGGCAACGGCAAGACGACCAAGAAAAAGATTGGCGCCCCAGCCTTCTCCACGGAGAGCCTGTCGTCCAACGGTCTGCTGACCCCGAAAGAAGTTGCAGAAGAAGACGTCGACAAGTTTTCAACCATCATGATCCACATTGGGTGGGCCTACACTGGGCAGATGCGGGAGAACCGGCTCGTCCGTCTCAAGCGCGGCAACGACAATTGCTTTTTTTCCGTGTTGGGCTTCTTCATGCGGGCGGTTCTCAAGACGGGCCGCCGGGCGGTCAAGGTTGCCCGAGACGCTGCCGACCAGGCGGGGGTCCCGTACGGAACGGCTGCGGCGGTGGCTGCAGCGGATCGTGCTCGGCCGGCTGGCGCAGCCGTCCTAGAGGCAGACGCCTCCCCGTTTGACATGTTTGAGCTTCGTCGCCCTCGAGCGTCGTGTACGGTTAGGGAGGAGTTGCGCGACTTGATGCTCTTGTACACCCCCCCCAGTACGGTCCGCCGTTCCCGCAACTTTGCCAAGGACGCCTTCACCGTCGAACATTTGCCGCGGTGGGAAAAACAAATGGATGTGTTTGTGAACCCACCGTCTGCCGAGGACATTGCCCGTGCCGCTCGGGCCAGGGCCACCAAGAAGGCGGCGGCCGACAAGGCGGCGGCGGACAAGGCGGCGGCGGACAAGGCAGCGGCCGACAAGGCGGCCGCTGACAAGGCGGCGGCCGACAAGGCGGCGGCCGACAAGGCGGCTTCGGCCAGAGCGGCTGCCGCACAGGCGACGGCAGCCAAGACGGCGGCAGCCAAGACGGCGGCAGCCAAGACGGCGGCAGCCAAGGCGGCGGCAGCCGAGGCGGCGGCAGCCAAGGCGGTGGCAGCCAAGGCGGCGGCAGCCAAGGCGGCGGCAGCCAAGGCGGCGGCAGCCAAGGCGGCGGCACTCAAGGCGGCGGCAGTCCAGGCGGAGGCAGCCAAGGCGGCGGCGGGCAACGAGCCGAGCGACGTGGAGATGGAACACGCGGAGTCGGGCGGCGAGGCGGCGGCCACCAAGGCCGCTGCGGCCACAGCGGCTGCCGCCAAGGCCGCTGCAGCCAGAGCGGCTGCCGCCGAGGCAGCTACAGCCAGAGCAGCTGCCGCCCAGGCAGCTGCAGCCAAGGCGGCGGCAGGCAACGAGCCGAGCGACGAGGGGATGGACGATGGGGGGTCGGGCGGCGAGGCGGCGGCCGCCAAGGTCGCTGCGGCCAGAGAGGCGGCCGCCAAGGCCGCTGCGGCCAGAGAGGCTGCCGCCGAGGCGGCTGCGGCCAGAGCGGCTGCCGCCAAGGCGGCGGCGGACAAGGCGGCGGCCGACAAGACGGCGGCCGCCAAGGACGCAGCGGAGAACGAGTCTGGTGCCGAGGGGTCGGGCGGAGTTGGGTCGGTCGACGAGGCGGCAGCCGCCAAGGCCGCTGCGGCTAGAGAGGCTGCCGCCGAGGCGGCTGCGGCCAGAGAGGCTGCCGCCGAGGCGGCTGCGGCCAGAGCGGCTGCCGCCAAGGCGGCGGCCGCCAAGGCGGCGGCCGACAAGGCGGCGGCCGACAAGGCGGCGGCCGGCAAGGCGGCGGCCGTCCAGGCGGCGGCCGTCCAGGCGGCGGCCGACAAGGCGGCGGCCGTCCAGGCTGCGGCGGACAAGGCGGCGGCCGAAAAGGCGGCGACCGACCAGGCGGCAGCAGAGAAAGGCACCGCCGACCGGTCATCCCGGCAAGAAGCGGCCGCTCAAGCGGCTGCCGCTGCAGCAGCTGCACACGGGTCATCTTCTGGTGATGGCTCTGCCACACGACCCATTGGCCCAGCCGCGCCAGGAGATGGGGACAGTGAGATGGCGGACGGTCCTCCGCGTGCGGCCGCATCTGGCGTCGGGGCAAAGCGGATCTTCTCCCGTTTTGCTGCGGCGGATGGCAACATCAGCTTGGAGCCGCGCCTGCGGTCACTGTCGCGTAAGCGAGCCCGCCTTTGCGACAGTGACGAGGTTGGCGCCGACGGCGACGATGGTGGTGCCGCCACAGGTCGTATTCGCCGGACTCGGGATGCTGCGCGGCGCGCCGCAGCTGCAGCAAGCGCAGCCTCTTTGGCCTCTGCTGCGGTGGACGACGCCATCCGGATGGCAAACGCTGGCAGGGAGAGCCGCCGTCTTGCGGACGAGCTGCTGTGGAACTCTGTCCACCCCGAGCAGCCGGAGCCCTACCAGGACATTGTGCCGCCCATCGATGGTGACGTCCTGGCACGCAAGGCGGTGGAGAACCGGGCCTGTCTCGACGCTGCATTCTTGCCGGAGTTTGCCATTCTGCTTCCCAGCGCTCATCAGGCGCGGGACTTTCTTCCACCCGACGACTGGTTCGGAGCCGCCACCAGCGCCGCCGAGTACTTCACGGCGCTGGGTCGGGAGCCCCAGGTAACCGGTGACGTGGATGATGGATGGCATTACCACCGGGACATGGGAGACGGTGCTGCCGATGGGATGACGGCTGCCCATGAGCCGGTCTTTGCTTCCTTTGGCGCTCGCCGTGCAGCTGTCGTCCTCCACGAGCGTGGGTGGGTCGTCTTGTCGCATGCGCTCGCAGAGCCGTCGGTGGCTCTCGGCATCGACGACGTCATCCGACACTACCTGGGCAAGTTTCCTGGCGAAGATGGGGTGGCGGCGGGCCAGAATGACGTATGGGCATCCATCCACAATCGTGACAACATGCACACCGACGAGGGTGAGCTCAACCGCGGACAGGGGCGTCTGACGCTGCTTCCCGACCACGTCAAGAGCAGCGGCAGCGACGCTGTGGAGCAGAGCGTCTACACGCGGAAGCTGACGGCGGACGTGGTGCTGGCTGCGTTTGTCCACCCCGTCCTTTCGGCTGCGGGGGTCCGGAAGGAGGACGGCCGCATGTGCGTGCGCGTGCCCAAGACCGGCTCGCGCCTTCTTCTGACGACCGGCAAGGCGCTACCCCAGAAGCCGCACATTGACTCTGCGCTGACGGCGGTTCCGTTTGTGCCTGCTGCGGTGAGCGGCGGTGCAGCTGTTGGAGAAGGGCGGGACAACGTCGGCGCCGGTGATGCGCAGTCTCGTCGCCACGCATCTTCCGCGGGAGAGGAGGATAGCAGCCCTTCCCTCCTTCCGCCGCGATCGGGGGTCGGCTTGTCACCGGAAGGCCACCAGGGCAGTGGTGCAGACGGGACGGTTTTGACGCAGTACGGTGATCGCGGTCCCCAGTCGTTGTTGCCCCCCCCGCCGTCGCCGCCTCCTGCTTTGCTCGGCCCCGAAGGTGCTGCTGCCCGTGGCGATGCCGGCGCAGCTGGCGCCACGCCAGCGTCTGCGGGGTCTGCACCACGTGCTGGGCGCGGTCCTACCGCGGCAAGATCGCGGCCCGGCAACGACGGGCCTGCGGTCTACGCCGTCACGCCTTCCGTGCACTTTTTCACTCTGGCAACCGGAGCGGATGGTTGCTGGCTTCGCGTCTGGCCTGGCAGTGCGCAGGTCATGCGTCACCTGCAGGCGGGCCGCACTGAGCATCGAGTCATTTTTGCGGAGCTGATTTTTATTCCTCCCTACTCGGTGGCCATCCTCCGGGGTGATGTCGTCCATGCTGGTGCCAGCGCGGCTGATAATAGGGAGCGGTCGGGCAGCGGCGAGGCGAGTCGGGCGGTCTTCAACTACTCCCACTGCGTACGCCTGCACATGTACGTGCAGGACAAGAGTGTTCCCCTCGACAATGCCATCCATCTCGCGCTTCCATCGTCCGTGTTCCGCGACTAGGACCCCGTCGGTCCGTTGCTTGGTTTCTGTTTTGTATTTTGTATGCTTGCGTTTTTGCCCGAGTGCGTGCGTTCCGCCCGATTTTGATTTTTTTTCGCCTGTCGACACGACGGCTGCCTCACACGTGTGTCTCAAACCATCCTCTGCTGCTTTTTTTCTTTCACAGAGGCAGGCCACGCAACCAATGATCATTTTAGCTCGCACGCCGATGTTGCGGGCGTCTCGGCCGAGTATCCCATCCACGGGTGTCTTGTCTGGGAGACTGGCACCCCGAGAATCACGCCGTTCTAGGCCCCAGCACACGGGAAGGGTGTCCAATTCGGGCGCACCCACAATGATGGTTAGTAGTGCTACTATCCCCTTGCGTTGAGGGCGAATCGGACGACAGGGGCAAGTCTGTCCGGAAAGTAGCCAGCGACCCTCTTTTCGAGTACTTGAAAGTTTTGTGGTCCTTGTGGCCCGCCCGTCTTGTCCTGAGAAAACCACGACTGAGGTGGTCGTGTTGCCCATCCCATGGCATGGCCAGACGTGGTGCTGCCCTCCAAAGCGTGCTGTGCAACGGGTCTGGCGCTGCGGCTGTCGAATCGTATTCGCACAGAGACGGCAACAGTGCTGCAGAGGCTCCGCAAGATGACCTCTATTGCGGAAGCCGTCCGTCAGGAAATTCCACTTTCTTTTTGGCCCCAGCAGCGACACGTGCAGGCTAAAACCGGGATCGAGCTGCGTTGGCCCTGGCGCCTGCCCAGTGATAGACCTTGTGTGTGCGGGTGGCACCGCAGTGCAGGTGCTTGGGAGTTTCTGGCCAGTAGATCGAGCGTCTGCGGCGAGCCCTCGTCTCGGTGTGTCAAGACGCCGGGTGCTGCGACTGCACTGCTGAGGGGGGAGTGGGAACTCTCTCGTTGGCGTCGGCAGTGGTGGCTTTGATTCCTTTTGTGTGGCTTGTGACACCTGCATTGGCGATGGGCGCCGTCGGGCGCACCCGCGGTGGTTAGTAGCGCTACTATTTCCCGGCGTCGAGCGCGAAATGCACGAGCGGGGACAGATTATCCTGAAAGTAGCACGTGATAATATTTTTGAAAATCTGACAGCATTTTGATATTTGTAGCCCACCCTCTTTTGCATATTTTTTTTTTAAGGTCGGAGTGTTTCTCCCCCGCTTGGGGGGCCAAGGACCAACGGTCACCAGTTTTGGGGGTCTGCTTGATCGATGGGTTGCACCGCGTTGCTGCTGCTGCCTGCTGGTTGCTCGAGACAATGGAATTTCCCTCTGGACACCTGTCGTGTGGACACCTCTCCCATGCTGCTGCATTCTGAAATTTGAATCAAGTGGGCCACCTTTGTAGGGTCATCCAATGAGCTGTCGATTGGTGTTTGAATGGTGTCCCCCTCCCTGTCGTCCGCCACGTACAGTACGCGTCCGACCCCTCCCGCGTCTCGTTCAGCAAAGTGCCGATCGTCGGGTTCGTCGTGTGCGTGACGTTGTGGTGACTGACGCGTTGGACCGCCTCGGTGCAGCGCCCCGCGGTCGCGCACGTCGCGGCAGCGTTGGGTTGCGTTGTTTTTCTTCAAGTCGATGGCGCGTCGGGCCGACGCCGTTGCTCGAGTCGTGTGCCGCGTGCGGGATGCAGCTGCGGTTGACGACGATGGTGTGGCAGACGCGCCGCCGTTCATAGACCTTCTCTTGGGCACCGCCGAGCTACGGGACCTGTTCCTGTTGGAACACCTGGAGCAGAGTCGGTCAGCCTCCTCGACGCGTTCCGGGAGCAGTGGCAACTGGCGAAGCGTGTCCAGGCCCGTGCAGGCACCGACATGGGCAGCCGTCGCTCGTTGGACGGTATCGCTCTATCACCCGCCTGCCAGCGACGCAGCGGCGGCGGTGGGATGGTGCTTGCTGCCCGAGGCTGCTCGCGCGTTTGTTGTCGCGTGGCAGCTCAAGCGATTTGTTGGTGGCTTTGCTAGCTGCTCTGGCGAGGGCCTCCTTGCTCTTCGTTCTGGTAGCGCTGGGGGGGCAGTGCCGACAACACCCGAGGCGGCACGCTGTGCAGGGGACGATCGCCTGTTTGCATTTGACGGAGTTTGGCTCTTGGAGAGCGAATGTGGGCGCACGTTTGTTGACACCCGCGTATGGGAGGCGGTGCTGTCGTCATCCGGCAACGAGCACCTCCTGAATGACCTTCCGATGCAGCATGTCGAAGGTGGCGGTGGCGGCGTTCCGTCACGCACGGCGATGCGCAGTGACGCGCGGCTCGTCGTTGACGTCGAGTATTCCGCGTCTGACTTTATCGGACCGTCGGGTGCCCGACAAGCGGCTGTGGGGACGTTGTCCTCGTTTGAGACGCTCCTGTGGCTCACCTGCTACTACGCCCTCATCGTCGGCGCAACGAGTCGGCCTGGCCGCCGACGCGACACGGATTCGGAGTCCATGGTTCTGTGGCTGACCAGCGCTGTCGGACACGTGCGGTACGCGGTGCACCAGGTTGTTCGCGCTTGGAACGCCGTTGCACGCGGAGTCGGCTTTGTCGACATGGAGGAGATGGCGAGGCCGTACCTCCTTTGGTGCCCTGCTGACTTTTGCTATGCGCCTCTGTGTCGTCCGCTCGACCACAACCACCTGTTTGTTCCACAGTCGCAGCGGTGGTCGCTGTACTGTCGAGGCACCGCCGCCGGGCCGGGTTCCGCCTTGTCGGCGGACGCAGCGGACGAGGCAGCAGCTCAGCGGCACCCGCTGGCTGATGCGCAGCTGCGGGCGGCGGCGTCGATGTTCATGAGTCACCTGCAGAGCGCAACAAGTGTTGCGTCGCTCGAGCATCTGGTGCACGACGGCGGTGGAGACGTGCGCCCGCTTCGTCCACGGTCTACCGCTCGCCTAGGTCGACTCTCTGTGGCGCACTACACTCGTCCGGCTTGGCGGCGGTCTCTGAGCGCGACACCCCCTATTCTAGATTGCACTGTCGCGGGCCTGACCGCATTTCAATCGGTCGCTATTCGGTCTCGGTCTCCTGGTGGCGGACGTAGTGGCGTGCAGGACCCACTCCTGTCGGCAGCCGGTGATCCGTTGTGGTCGTCGGATGAAGAGGAAGTGGCCGGGCGTGGTACTCGGACTGACAAGACGGCCGCTGGTCACAGCAGGGGCTCGCGTCCGAGTGGCAGAGGGCGTGGCACAGGCACCAGATCTTTTGTAAGTGGCGGCAGCAGCAGCAGCAGCAGCCGTGGAAGCGGCGGTAGCAGCACCGGCAGCAGCGGAGAAAGCAGCGGTGACAGCAGCAGCGGCAGCAGCAGCAGCAGCAGCAGCAGCAGCAGCAGCAACGAGAGCAGCAGCGGCAGCAGCAGCAGCAGCAGCACCAGTGTCCGCACCAGTGTCCGCAGTGGGGGCAGCAGCAAAGGGTCACGCGGTCGCGTGGTTGCAGCTTCTTTTCATTGGAAGCCCAGCCGTTTGGAGAAGTTCCGTTTGCTCCGTCGTGCTGTCGAGCGACAGGCGGGTCGTGCTGCAGCGTCAATGGCGGGGCCCGCGCGGTCCAACTTGTGTCGTCTGGCCGCTCGGGTGCCTGCGCATGGGGCGTCCCCGAGCGTGCCCGCTGCAATTGACGGGGACGGTGGTGGTGCCCTCTCGGAGCTCGCTACCGCCCGGGGGATTCTTGAGTGGGCCATGCCGTCTGTGTTCCGCCTGTACGAGTGCCGGGCGGATGGGCTGTTGGGGACGCACGCGGTTGCCGAGGCGACGGGCAGGGCGGATCGCGCAGCGGGGAGAGGTGCTCCCCCGGGTCTCGTTCACGCTGCCACATCATCGTCATCTACAACGACGGCTCGGGAACCGGATTCGGATCGAGTGTCGGCGGGTGGCGGCGTTGGGGAGACGCCCACCTCTGGTGCCCACCTGTTGGCGTCGTGGCCGCCGCTTGCTGGTAACGTGCAGGTCATGCTGACCGACCCGCCGTACAACACACGTCGAAAGGCCAGGATGCAGCGGTCGGACTACGACGTTCTAACAGACGAGGACGCAAAGAGTTTTGTCGATCTTTGCCGCGTCCTTCTGCGACCCGGCGGGCACGTCCTTATCTTCTGTGCGTGGGAGCAGGTCAACATGTGGGTCCGCCTTCTCCGTGCGTGTGTCGACCAAGTCGTGGTGAGCGCCCCGCGGAGGGCGGACGACACTGCTCGGGTGACAAGCGTTTCTCCGCCAGCGTTTGCGGTCAACAGCCATCCCACGTACGCGCTGCGGGCGGTGAACGGCCGTGTATCCAGGGGGCGGACGAGCACGTTGTCGTCCAACATGTCCGAGGTCATTGTCGTGGCTCAGCGGTGTGGCGCGCAAGGCGCGGCGGCTCACGTGATGGTCAACTACCGCTCGTTTGGGTGTGTGCCATCTCGCTTTCGTGCATTTGACAATGTCATTGACAACGTACCGGACGTGCTACAGGATGAGGCCATCGTCGCCGTGGATGATGACGGCAAGGAGTTCAAGGTGCGGGCCGAGCAGAAGAGTGTGGCGCTCATCTCAGAGCTCATCCAACGGTACTCGCAGCCGGGCGACATCGTGGCAGATACCTTTTGTGGGACGTGTACGACCGGCGATGCAGCGATGAGCATCCCTGGTGGGCAGCACCGCCGCGTCATCTTATGCGACGCATTCCCAGACGCGCTCGACGGCGGCGGCCGCGAGCGGTTGAGGAACGTCTTTGTCGAGCAGGCAGCTCTCGGCGGATTTGCGCGTCTTCTAGGCGATGCCAGTGATCAAGTGCGAGCGGCAGCGGCGGTCGTGCTAGCTGCAGAGCGACACGACGGCTTGCGTGTGAGCGCTGCCCGCCCCCCTGCGGACGTCGGCGTGGGTCGTCTGGCCCGTACGACGCGGCAACCTGCAGAGGAGTCTAGGGCGATCCTCAACAAGCGTCGGTGCGCCCCCCCCGCCGGGCTTCCCGCGCACACAGCCGTCCCTCGGTCGGTTTTAATGTTGTTGGCGAGCGTGTTTGCTCGGGAGGCAGACGAGCAGCGCCATGCACTGGGAGGCGCTGCGCACCCGCGGGCTCCCCCCACTGGCCGAGTGGTTGCATTGGAAGTGCTGCAACTCGTCGGTCAGCCGCTGGACGCGTGGCCTCCTCGTTTGCGTGTCGCGTTTTGCACGGCAGACTCTGTCGTGATGAGAGAGCAAGGCGCAGCAGTGTCGGGCCTCTTCATCGCCCAATCGTCGTTGACGGGGGGCAGCGCGGGGTTGGGCTTGTTCGCAGGTCGTGACTTGCCGCAGGGAGCCGTGGTCGGCCCTTTCTTTGGAGCGCTGCTGTATGGCAACTTTGGCGCTCTCCGAGTCAAGAGCGCGCTGTACGCGCCGCAAGTGCTCGGGTGCCACGCGCCATCGCCGGCCGTCTTTAGCACCCGGGCCATGCAGCTTGGCGACGTACGTGTCGCAGCGCCGGCCGGTCGGGCGGGCGTTGCCAACTCGGCGGCTGACTCTGGGGGCGCACCGTCTGGCCCCGACCCTGACGACAGCACCAGTCACTACCCCGCCTGGGTGTGCCCTTCGCCGTTTTGCTGGGTGGCGTACGCAAACGACCCACGTGCGACGTCGCCCGTTGAGCGAGGCGTTCGTGGTGCACTCGATCGTGCGGGTGGCCCAAGCGGGAGCACTGCGGCACTTTCGCGGCCCGACGTGGGTGGGTCCACGCCCGCATCTGGCAGCAGTTCCTACAAGGCCAACCTGCGCTGCGTGTTGAAGCAGGAGGCTGGCTTGGTCTCGATCGACCAGCTGGTCGACCCCTTCTTTTGCCAGCTGGTGACGACGTGTCCCGTCGTTGCTGGATCCGAGCTGCTGTTGGACTATGGGACAGATTACGACTTTGGGCAGGCCGCCTCTCTTCCTGGTGCCAACCCGATGGGCGGAGATGAGGGGCGAGCGTCGACGACCCCACATACATTTGTAGCGACTGTCGTGTAATGCAGGAGGACCTCATTGATTTCGTGGGTGCCGGAGGCAGCACGTACGCCGACGTTGACCGTCGTGTACTGCAGATGCCATTGACCGCGTGGTGGACGGAGGGAGCACGTACGTGCACGTTGTAGGTTGCATCTACAAATGTGGCTCATCCCCACCCCACCCCATCCAAAATGACTGCACCGCAAGCCCAACACGCCCCACCTCACCTGCCCCACCCACCTCTCCCGCTGCACGCGGCCTCACCACCCGGCGCAGCACCCGAGCTCAGGCGCGCGAACCCTTCCCATCCGCCCCACCCCACGGGATACGCCCCACACCACACCACAGTAAAATGGTGTCAAGGGGGGTCCACTTTGAGTGGATTTCGTGTCGAAAGTGGGGTGTGCAGCACCCGGCATCGGTTGGGCAGTAGCGCTACTGTCCGGAATGGGCACCACCGGTGACATCTGGCGTGGCGAGAGTGCGGGCCGGTCAGTGTGGAACCTGGCGGCGATCGACATGCTTCCGGAGACGTTTGTCAAACTTGGCCATCCGAGTCTGCGACAGGAAGGTCGGAGGGTGTGTTGGAAACCACCCGCCTGGATAGGTGTGGTACCGTCTGAAAAGAGGGGTGCAGTGGATCTACGGCCGGCTTCTCCCCCTCTCTTCATCCTGGACGAGGCCACTGCTAGCGTTTGTAAGTTCACAAGAGGGGCGTCGTGCGCGTTGCCCGTCCGTGTGAGTGACAAGCGACCAGACACCCGATTCCAGAGAATTGCAACAGGCGTTTCCAGCACGGTGGCCCTGTCTTTGCCTGCATTTTCCCCCTCTCAGATATCGGACGGTAGCCGAGGCTCTCTTTGCGCGGCCGCGCAGCCGTTATTTTTGCGATCAGACGACAAGGGTGGCAGGAGTCGTTTGTCACTTTGAGAGTGTCCGACCATCGGCGTCGGTACGAATCAGTGTGTGCGGAAGGGCATCTTCCCACACACGCCGTGAGCGCTCTGCTGCGATCGACAACAGCATGAGCGCCATGTCTGACACACACATATGGGAGTTGCCAACGCTCGCTATTGCCAAGAACCAAACACAACAGCCGTGGCACGGGCGGCGACACGGGAGGGAGCGGCAGTCAGATGATACCGTACAGTTATCAAGTTTCCAATTGTCATTGATTCGTGGATGCCGATCACATGCGGCGCTGTCGACAGTGATCTCCGGCAGGGAGGTGAGGGGTAGGCGTTGTCGGCCACACAATCTCGGCAGATGCAAAGCTCTCCAGCCAATGAGCGCGACGCATTGTGTTTTCTTAGGGCGCACGGCTAAACGTGCGGCGTCCTGCGCTTGCCTCGTTCAGATCAACACCCGCTTCGTTTTCACCCTCCGCGCCTCCCGCCCTCGTCATCCTCCGCTTCCCGGCAGCAGTGAGAGTGCGACTGGCTTTTCGTCCCCCTTCTTCGACGTTTGATCGTCCGCGGTGCCTCTTCTTCCCGCACCTCCCGCACCTCTACCTCCCGCATCACCCCCCCTGGCCGGCGCCGACTGCTAGCGCGCGTCTTCGTCCTGAGCCCCTCTCCTTCCCGCACCTCCCGCACCTCTCCCTCCCGCATCACCCCCCCTGGCCGGCGCCGGCTGCTAGCCCGCGTCTTCGTCCCGAGCCCCTCGCCATCCCTCTGCCTCCCGCAGCACGTCGATGTATAGGGAGTACGACGACGACTGGCGACATGAGGCCGACTTTGACGCTGCCCAGGAATGGTGGGACGCGCAGGAGGAGCCCCCCCCCCACTCCCTCACTCCAGATATGGAGCCGAGTGATGACGCGTCGGATCGATCTACCGACAGCGCTGTCGCCCGTGCTTCTGCCGCAGAGGCGCACTACTACGACACCATAGTCCGCCCTCGAGAGGAGCTGCAGGAGGCGTACCACCCTTCCCCCCCCCCGCTCTCCCCACCCGACATATTGTCGGAGGAGCTCCCACGGGAGACAGCCTTCAAGAAGGCTGACCCCTGGGAGGTCGCGGCGGCGGATGTGGCGAGCACTCGCCAAGACCGGGCCTGTGTCTTTGAGAGCGGCAATGATCGGCGTGCTGAGCCGCCGTTGGCCGCTTTGTCGGCAGCTCGGACTGCGGCCGGCGACGTCATGTCGCACAAGGAAGCAGGCCAGACGGTATTGGAGGTGCGCACAAAGTCGCAAACGGCGGTCGTTCCAGCCGGCCCCTCCCGGCTAGACTCAAACTCCGTCGCCGGTGTGCAGTCTGCGTGGCACTCGGCGAACGCGCTGACCGACGAGGGTGAGTATATGTGCGCGTGTGATCAGTATGAGATGATCGAAGAGACGCACTGTGCCTATTATTGGCGTTATGTGTATGACTTTCGGGAGGGGGTAGATGGGACGCAGTCTGACGAGTGTGCGTTGATGGACTGGTCGCGTCGCAACCGGGAGTTGCGTATCGAACACCAGATGGTCGGACCCTGGGCGCGGCAGCAAGCCCGTTGGGGCCTAATATACGGGCATCTCCAATCGAATGGACAACCCCCTCTGATGATCTGGAATCGATGTCCAATCAATCCGACG
>ENA-ORXC01000860-ORXC01000860.1-marine-metagenome-genome-assembly--contig:-NODE-860-length-19600-cov-4.911438_pt1 | contig 19600 bp, 21 predicted proteins | sample MGYA00237865_ERZ511478 | MGnify/ENA metagenome assembly ERZ511478 | reverse complement strand
GCGCTATAAGCTTGTCTAGCTTTAGAATCTTTAAGGAAAGTATCTATAATTTGAAATAATGTTTTTCTGGTATCTATATCAAGATTTTCAATACCTTCCAATCTTTCTATGGTTTCTTTATTGTAAGAAGCGTGCTGTCCTTTACCAAGTAAGAAATCAACAAACACATCAAAAATATCAGCTAATTTAAAAGCTACAGCAATAGAAGATAAAGTAGAAGCCTCAAAATTGATAAAACAATTTTTAGAAAAAGACTTTTACCACAAGCACATGAACCTTTATAATAGCCATAAAAGTAAAGCTGATATTTATTGTGGTTATTGGAGTTTTGAAGCTGCAGCAGTAGTTAAGATTATGGGCTTAGATGATAGTAGTTTTATAGATAACCAATATTATCCAAAAGACTTAGTTCATCAAACTGCATTAACGTCAAAGAAAAAAGGACTCTTTGGAAGAAAATAAAAAAGCATTTAATCTTTATAATTGGTCAGCCCAATCAAAAGCACATTAAATGTATTCGACATACTTTACCATAATATTTAAATATTAAGTAGGAGATTTCTACAATGCATATAATATGAAAAATCTGAACATATTAGAACTTTCAATTTTAAAAACGATAGTTGAAGACAATAAAAACCTTTATCCTTATTTATCAAATCATTTTGAAGATTTTACAGTTAAGGATAGAAAATATAGTGGAGTAGGGATAATTGTTAATCTTGGCTATAGACTGGAATTTCAAGAAACCAAGAAATTCAATATACTACTTTCATCCACGAGAAGCTTGTTCATTGAAGGATTAGATCATGAGGTTTCATATGCATTATGTTTAAATAGCGATAAAGGTAATTTTTTAGAAATTATATCAAATGGGGAGGATTGGGATGGAAGTTATAGTTCTTTTAGATTGATTTAATTCAGGGTGTTACTGATATTAATCATATTCCTTGGAATGGAATAAATCCTTAAATTTAACAGATGATATCAAATAAGAATATACTTAATGACTTTGGGAGGTTAATTATTAAAGATGGATATGATTCTGGTATAAATTTAGTAGACGATCTAAAGCAAATAACAAAGCCTCCGTACATTATTAAAGAAGAGACTAGTTTCGTTAAATCATTAAATGATGAACAAATAGGTGGCCTAAAAAAAATAATTAAAAGAACTCAATCTGATTTAATTTTTTCCATTCTTAAAGTTTTTGAGGAACAAGAAAATTATAAATTAATTTATGAAGAAAACGGTAAGCAAGTTAATCTCGAGGAAATAAGTGAGATGCTAAAAGCAGAACCAACTATAGAAAATGGATGGATAGATCGCTTTAGCAAATATTCTGATAAGAAGTAACTAAGATTGGTTTGATGAATTCTACTGAAAATTAAGCTTAGAAAATGTTACTAATATTTACATCCCACTCCAAGAGAAATCAGCTAAGAAATTTATAATACCCAAGAAATGATTTCTATAAGGATAAAGATGATTTTTTTACTAAGACCTTCAATTTAAAAAGCGGGACACACTGCTGCGCTCTTCCGAGGATTAATGAAAAGGGTTCATTTATGTTGAGAGTTGGAGAATATACAGAAGCAGATATATTTGACTTCTCAAAAATTCTAGAAGGAGAACAACCTTAACTATTTCTTAAAATTACTATAATAAAAAAACGGCATCCCAATCAAGGATGCCGTTTTCCATCTAAAAATAAACCAATCAATCAAAATTATTTATTTCCTCTGCGTGATTCTTTGTGACCTCTTTTTCCTTTGTCACCACGCTTGCCTTTTCTCTTAGTATTCATTTTTTTAAACTGCTTGAACTGATCTTCAGATAAGATTTTTTGCATTTTCTCTTGCATAGCAATCTGCATAGCAATCTGCTTATCTAGACGCTCATTCTGCATTGCATAACGTTGCTCTTTTGTAAGCGCTGGCTTTTCTTTATTTGCCTTACGCTCTGCCTGCATCGCTTTGCGATCTTTTGCTTGATCAAGAAGTACGGTGTACACTTTTTTAGACTGGTTATCGTCTAGAGCAAGTGCAAGAGTCATCTTCTTTGTGCTTAGTGTAGCAACTTGTTCTGCGGTCATGTCATTACCTCTTCTTTCTTCTCCAGATCTTGGACCTCTTTGTGCAGACATTGATACGGTCGCAAGTACTAGAAACATCATCATTAACTTTTTCATCTTTTTTATTTTTTAATTGTTGAACACTTATATGACCCTAAAAAAAGAGGAAGGTTTAATGATTATAAATTTTTGTGAGTTTGTTATGATTTTATCAAAGCACGCTTTCGCGAAAGCGTGACCCTATCAATCATCTGTTTAAATAAGAAATTGACATCATAAGAATGAACCATAAAAAAACAGCCAGCAATTATACGATTGCTGGCTGTTTCTATAAGTAAGCTGTAAAAATTATTACTTAGGATCAAGTATCATGTTGATACGCTCTACAAGATCTTCTGAGTGTATGCGGCTCATACGATCTCTCAGTCTACTGTTTTGTAAATCACGTTTAAGATCTTTAAGCTCTGCACGTACTACGGCGCGTATATCACTCTGACCTACATTTACTCTAGTACCGCTAAAGAAACGACCACCACTTTGATTTTCTGTCATGATAAACTCAAGACGTTCTACATAGGCACGCTGTAAGTTACGACGGTAAATGTCTATCGCCTGGCGGCTTCTCAACTCTGAGAATAAACCAGCTCTTAAGTCAGACATCATAGTAACTAGTGAGTATGCATCTGCATCGTTTAATGCTTCATTTTCAAGCATACGAGCCATACGTCCAAAGTCTAGAAGGTTGTTAAGTGTTCTAGTCTGGAAACCTCTTACACGTTCTACACTTCCAGCATTTTCAATTTTGTCAAAAATGTTGTTGTCTAGTAACCACTCTGGTGTGTCAAAAAGTTGTGTTTGTAAGAAGTCTAACGCTTCTTTCTGTTTTGCTTTTGGCACGTGTGTGTATACCGCTCCTTCTTGATCATACGTTTTGTACATTTCATATACACCACCTATGTTACCGGCAACGTGACCCATGTAGCGGTTGTATTGAGATAATACTTGGCCATACATTTTATCTAGCTCGTCGTAGTTTTGACCTTCTTCGGCTGTCCACTCGATTAGGTTAGGTACAATACGTTTAAGGTTTGCAATACCATAAGCACTAGCTTTCATAGCATCATCACCTAGATCTTCTGTTTGTGAGCTAGGATCAATAACTCCTCTTTGTTGTCTCCCAAAACGATACATAGGATCTCCAGCGTGCTCAAGAATCCAACTGTCTAGTGTTTTCTTCTCGTCTTCTGCACTTTTTGCAGATGGGATAGGGCGGTAACCCCAGTTTATAGAGTACTTATCATAAATACCTATGTTAGGCATTAAAGCTACATCACCATCTCCTGGTTGAGCTATGTAGTTAAAACGTGCATAATCCATGATAGATGGTGCAGTTCCATATTTTTTAGTAAACTCAGGATCACGTAAATCATCTACCGCATAAGCAACACTACTTCCCATATTGTGTGGAAGTCCAAGGGTGTGACCTACTTCGTGCGAACTCACAAAACGAATTAATCGTCCCATGATTTCATCTTTAAACTCATTGCTACGAGCTTCTGGGTTTATAGCTGCAGTCTGTACAAAATACCAATTGTGTAATAAGGTCATTACATTATGGTACCAGTTGATGTCACTTTCTAAAATTTCTCCAGAACGTGGATCACTCACGTGAGGTCCATTTGCATTAGGAATAGGAGAAGCTAGGTAACGCACCACACTATAGCGTACATCTTCTGGGCTCCAGTCTGGATCTTCCTCTACAGATGGAGGATCGGCAGCGATGATGGCATTTTTAAAACCTGCAGCTTCAAAAGCTACTTGCCAGTCTTCTATACCTTGTTTGATATATGGAATCCATTTTTTTGGAGTAGCACGGTCTATATAGTAAACGATTTGCTTTTTAGGCTCTACGAGTTCGCCACGATTAAAGGCAGCTAGGTCTTCATCTTTTACTTCAAGTCTCCAGCGGTCAAGGTAACGCACTGTTTTACTTTTTTGAACGTCTATACCATAATCTGTTTGACCACGTGCAAACCATCCTACACGCTCGTCAAACATACGACGTTGCATAGGCACTTCTGGTAGTAAGATCATTGAGTTGCTCATTAATAGCGATATTACTCCCGTAGCACTATTAGATGGTGCATCAGAAGATGCATACGTTTTTACACTACGTACTTCTATGTTTTCTGGGTAACTTCTAATGGTATCTAAGTAAGAAAGTTTAGTATCTAGCTTTGTTACTTTTAATCCTTTACGGCTTCTTTGTGGCAAGCCTAGTGGCTTCACGTCGCTTTCAAAAAGGCCTGTTGCATCAATCACTGTATTTCTAGAACCAGAAACACTGTCTTTGTGATATGCTTTAATATCAAAAGCATACAGTACAGGTTCAAAGTTACTATTCTTTACAGCCTCAGAGATAGGAAGTGAATCTGCAGCATATACTTGGTGTGATACCACACGCAATAATACCTTCTTGTCTTTTACTTCCCAGCGCAACACAGAAGTGTTTTGCTTTCCACCACCAAAGCCTAGGCCGCTTGCAGTTTTTGCAATACGAGTGACCATGAGCATCTCACGTCCCATAAGTGAGTCTGGAATCTCATAAAAATATTTGTCGTCTAGTTTGTGTACGGTAAAAAGACCTTCATCAGTCTTTGCATCTTTTGTGATGACTTTGCCATAAGGTTTAATGGCATTTTTACTATCGTTTTCTTTTGATTTTGAAGCACTTGCTTTGCTGGCAACCTTAGATTGTGACGTGCTACAACTTGCGATAGTAATGGCAATGAGGGTTGCCATTACATAAGATAATTTTTTATTCATTAAGTGAATCTTTTTTGTTGGGTAAAAGGTACAGACCATAAGCCCCCTATATTGTTAAGGAAATCACAACAACGCAATGGTGGTCTCATAAAGTTTTGTGCCATCTAGTGTAGCTTTTATCCAAGCAAAGAAACTCACCATAAAAATATCTTCATCCTTTAAGGAAGCTACGGTAAATTGGCTCATTACGCTTTCGCGAAAATCTGACTTCTTCACGATAGTCGGGTCATTAAAAATCTGGCTAAATACTTTTATAAAGCGTTCCAGTCTAACTTCCGAAAGGATGATCTTTTTGTACTTCCGTTTGAAACTGCGGAGCTGTGAATGAACGAGATCAATATATTCTAGCTCGTAATAGATGATTAATGATAGTAAATCTCTTTTAATCATCCAGTCTATTCCTAGTCGTTCCTCATACCAACTGTCTGTATGTTTAAATTTATTGAGCGTACTTAAAGCAGACTTGTACTCGCCTTGCTGTGTGAGAAAAACCACTTGAGCAAGTAACACGTCTGGATCGACTTTACCCTTTGTTGAAAGTATGTGATCATTTATGGTAGTAATAGCCGCAACCGCGTTACTACTGTAATTTAAAACGAAGCTGTTGATGAGGAGCAAATTTTCGCGAAAGCGGGATTCCCACTTTCCATTTTCGGCATTCATCTCGGTGTTCATCAGTGTCAGGTAAGTGGTTGCCTGTGCAAAGTCGCGCACTCTAAAGTGAGCATTTGCCATAAAGTAGAGCACCTGGATGTGATAAAAGCGTTGCTTGTCTTGAATGATTTCTTTTTTCTTTATGAGATGATACGTGTGTGTTATAAAAGGTAGCGCCTCGCCAAAATTGTGATCTAAATGCGCTGCGGTGTTTATAATTTCTAGTAGCTGGTACAGGGACTTAAAGGTAAAGGTCTCGTTAATTTTAATATGAAAGGCAGCGAGTATTTCTTCTACCGTTTTTTGGATTCCTTTTTTTAATAGATGCTCATCAAATATGAGTATGCGCTTGATGTGTGCGTACGCCATATTGAGTTGCTCTTGCTGTATAAATCGCTGCTGGTTTTGTTGTGCGGCTTGTGTAAGTTCTTGTAAATCTACCTCTGGATGAAGGTGACTGTACTGGAACTGCGTGTGGTAACTTTCTGTGAGAGCAGTGTGTAGATCTAGCTCTTTTGCTTTGTGAGTAGCCTTTTTTAAAAGTTTTTGAGCTGGTTTAGGGAGATCTTGCTCATAAAGAATACGAGACGCGAGTATCCATTTAAAAACTTGCATATCATCTGAGGTTTCATTTTCAAAATTTTGAGTGGCTATAAAATCAATGAGGCTGTCTTGTAATCTTTTTGATAGCGCATGATACGCATTACGATTTGGGCTTCCATATAGTAAGATATCTAGGTCTTTAAGAGGCGTTCCCTTTCTTATAAGGTTGTATAATGTGAGATTTTTTGTGTCTGATCTTCTATTTTTTGAACGCAAATAGGTTTTGAATAACTTACTGTCTTCTGTAGAGAAGGAGAGAATGATTGTGGAAATATCCATTTTAAATCGTAAGTTTTTTTGTTTAAAAATTCATAAATATAGGCATTAAAAGATATATGATTAATTTTATATCATAAGTAATTTTAAAATATTGGATTTTATTAGCTGTTACATCTCTGCATATTTGCCCTGTAATCAAACAACAAGCTCATGGAATTTAATAACAAAAAACTGTCAAGGACGACAACCATCGTACACTACCTCATAAGTATATTACTAGCTGCATTTTTAATAGGACTTGCAAATAGAATTATCTGGGATATAGATGAATCTGATAATCGTCCTACGATAGAAAATTTTGAATCGCAAACAGATGTCGCTACTCACAGAACGTTATACAGTGCGGTACAAGATTCAATAAATGAACAATACCGTAGTCAGGAAGCTTTAGAAATAAATCTTGAGTTAGCCAAAACTACCTTATCTCAAGAGCAGCGCTCTTTTAAATCTTGGATCTCTACACGTACGGCTACGCAATCATCTACAGTAGATGCCGAGGTGCGAAAGCGTAACCTTACGATGGATTCCATTCAAGAAGTGATACAATTGTATGAGAAGGAAAAATCTGCTTATGCAGCTGCTATCTTAACATTAAGAGATACACAGGCAGTCTATAGCTTGCAAGAGCAGGAAGCTATGGAGGTAGTGTACAATCTACACGATGATGCTGTGAGAAGTTATGAGTTGAGTATCTTTTTAAAACGATTGCTATTTGTACTTCCTATACTGTTGCTAGGTTTATGGATGCTTTTAAAGAAGAGAAAACATACGTACTGGCCATTATATCGTGGGTTTGTGTTCTTTTCTTTTTATGGCTTTTTTGTAGGTCTAGTGCCTTACTTACCTAGCTACGGAGGATATGTGAGATTTACAATCGGCATCCTGCTTTCCATCTTTTTAGGAGTGTATGCAATACGATCACTACAATCATTTATAAAACGCAAGAAGGAAGATTTACAACAATCTACCCAAGAGCGATCAAAGCAAATAAAAGAAGAAGTTGCAGAGAAAGCGTTAGAAAATCATATATGTCCTAGTTGCGGTAAAGACTATCTTATTAATGAGTTCCACCAGAGCGGAGGAAAAAAAGGAGTGGCAGGAAATTTAAAAGTAACCAACTACTGTCGTCATTGTGGTCTCCAGTTATTTAAAGATTGTAGTAGCTGTGAAACTACAAATTATGCACACCTACCGCATTGTTACTCTTGTGGAGATCATATTATGGAGATCACTAAGGAAGAGAAAATTGACGGGGAGATTATAAAAGATAATATTTTGCCCCAACCCTAAAGGGAGAAAATCACATTTTTTTACCCCGACCCTAAAGGGAGAAAATCAGAATTTCAATTATAAAAAGCCACCCTTTAGGGTAGGGGAAAGCTTTTTAGAAAATCAGAATTACCTATTAAACAACAAACAACAACAATTATGGAAAATCAATTTGAAACACCAGTAACAGAAAAGAAGAGCAAGAAACAAGAACCATTTTCAAACAAGCCTACGGGAGCTTTTATAAGTGCATCATGGAGTGCATTATTTGTAGGGATGGTGTCATTTTGTGTAGGACTATGGAATGCAGATATGTACCTTAATGAAAAGGGATACTATTTTACAGTATTGCTCTTTGGACTATTTGCTGTAGTATCTGTTCAAAAAAGTGTGAGAGATAGACTAGAAGGAGTCCCAGTAACAGATATTTATTATGGTATCAGTTGGTTTGTCACCATCGTCTCTATCTTATTACTCGTGGTAGGTTTATGGAATGCAGATCTAGATTTAAGTGAGAAAGGTTTTTATGGAATGTCTTTTACGCTAAGTCTCTTTGCAGCAATTGCGGTACAAAAGAATACGAGAGATGTAAAGTTTATAGATAGTATTAACGACAACTAGCAAAAAGCGACACCTATAGGTGTCGCTTTTTGTTGTTTGATGAAACCCAATGTTTCTTAGGAAGTGTTGGGTTTCTATGTTATACATAAGTATAACTATATATTAATGGTACAAGATGAAGAAGCGCCAAACCATCTAAGTCTATTGCGAGATGCAGTGTTGTAAATAAAATCACGTATGATTCTTGGGATAAATGCAAGTAGTGCTGCTACCGCTTTCCATTTTGGGATTTTAGAAATGATCTTTAAAAATCCATCAGAGTGTGTATGCAGTTCTTGATTATCAATAAGCATCACGGTATCTAATCGGTCTGTAGGTTTTCCATATTCTTTTAAAATATGCTGTCCCTTTGGAGATTGAAAGGCGATACATTCAAACAGCCCGATGGGTGCAAATTTAAGAAGCCAGCCCACTACACCATTACAGAGATTACAAGCTCCGTCAAAAATAATAATGCTTTTGTTATGTTCAGTTTCCATTGATTTGATATGTTAATTACAAGCAGTAGGTCGAAAAAAAAATTAAAACTTTTCATTTTTAAATATGATGTTTGATTATTTCTCATTCATAATGAGGTGTTTGTAGTTTTATAACAAGATCGTGTAAGTTTTAGTGAATAGATAGCGACGTATTTAGCATAAAGCTATTAAAATGAAAAAAAGACTATTACTATCGGTTCTCTTTTTAGGGATATTTACAGCGTTACACGCTCAAGGAACTAAAACATTACCTACTAACTTAGAGGTAAACTCATGGCCAGACGGATGGCATAAATTTGAACTACAAGGAGCTATTTTTGACGTAGAAATACTAGGCGGAGCCTATACACAGGGAGTTGTAAAGTGGCTCGATGGAACTACCTATTCTGGCAGTCTTTCTGGCGCATACGTTTCTGGGAAAGGAACCTACACTTGGGCAAATGGAATGCGCTATGAAGGATCTTTTAAAAAAGGAAAACGACACGGTAAAGGGTCACTCATTTTAATAAACGGTACAAAATGGAGTGGTAAGTGGAAGGATGATAAAAAGAATGGTAAGGGGAAAATATTTGATAATGAAGGTAATATTACAGAGCAAGGAGTTTGGGAAAACGACAAACTAGTAAGCGCTAAGTAATTTCTTTGTGAGTCAATTAATGTAGGCTTACATAAAAGCACCCTATATAATTAGAGCCATAAGTACGTAATAATAGAAAACCCGCACAACAATACTTTTGAGCATTAAGTACGGGTTTTTAAATTCTTCAAAAAATGCTCTTAGGGAAAAGCGTCTTCTAAAGAATACTTAGGTGTGCGTTTTACTCTGCAATAAGTTCTGAGAGTACTTGCTTAAATAAATCTACAGGCTGTGCACCAGTAACGGCACTTTTTCTGTTAAATACAATCGTAGGAACTGAGGTTACACCTAAGTTTTTCCAGTATCCTTCTTGAGTTCTTATTTCATAACGAGCCTCTTCATTATCAAGTAAGGCTATACCTTCCTCTGCATTCAAGCCTACATCAAGAAGTGCTTGTTTTAAGACCTCTCTTTGTGATACGTCTTTGCGCTCGCTAAAGTAAGAAGCAGTAAGTCGCATTTTTAATTCGGTCTGCTTGTTAAACTTTTTTGCATACTCCAGTAATACATGCGCATCAAAGGTGTTTACAATTCTCATGTCGTCAAAATAATCAAACGTGAAGCCAAGCTCATTTCCAGCATCTATTAGTCGTTGCTTAGACTCTTTTTGTTGTGCTGCCGTAGAGCCATATTTTTCTGTAATATGCTCATTTACGTTTTGGCCTTCGGCAGGCATTTGAGGATTTAATTCAAAGGGTTGCCACTCTATATCTACTTGGTTTTCTATACCAAGTTCGGATATTGCTTTTTGTAATCGTTTATAACCTACGGTGCACCAAGGGCACACTACATCTGAGACAATATCTATTTTCAATTTTTCTTTCATTTCTTATAACTTTATGATTTCGCTTATTTGTAATACTCCTTGCACGTTGCTGTAATTTTCAACATCTGCTGCAAAGGTTGCTGCATGCGGTGCAAAGCTAGCTTTAAAAGATGCAACATCATTAAATATTAAATGAGCAATCGCGATATAAGGTGCAAGTTCTCCAGGTGCTCTTCCAGCAATTCCTACTTCTAGTTCTAATCCCTTTAGTGCGTCACCTAGTGATGTTACAATCATAGGTAAGTGGCTATTTTTATAATAGTCTGTGTCAAATTTGACATGCTCGCTATTAGGATACATTACAGATACTTTTATCATAATATAAGTTTTATTGTGAATTTACTCCGAAAAGTCTGAGGTCACTATGTTGTCAGAAAATCTTTGATATTCCTTCTCAAACTGCTTCGCCATATCATCTGGAAATAAGTGAAAATCTCCATCTTTTAGGGCGTTTACTATACCTTCAGAAATCTCAAAAGGAGTAGCTCCATTTTCAAAACCTGCCTTTGCTGCCATATCTGTGTCTACGGGTCCTGGGTGTACACTTAGTACATTAATTCCGCGCGGACTTAATTCTGTGCGAATTCCTTGTGTTAAAGAATACGATGCAGCTTTTGAGGCAGAGTAGGTAGAGAGTTGAGAGAAGTTCTTGATGGAAGCAATTGAGTTTAACTGTACTAGCGCTCCTTTGTTAGTCTCTAACGTTTTTGCGAAAGCGTTTGCAACACGCACTAATCCAAAAGCATTTACTTGTAGCTGATTAAGAAGATCCTCTTCTACATCATCACTTATGATAGATTGAGGCGTCCCTATCCCTGCATTATTTACTACTACATCTACATCTGTAGCCTGATGTGCTAGTGCTTTTATAGACGCTGTGTTTGAGACATCTGCTTGTAAAGTAACAACCTTGTCACCGTACTTTTCTTCCAGTTCTTTGGTCGAGTTTGTATCGCGCACCGCTAGATATACTTTCTTTGCTCCGTGGTCTAAAAATGACTCCACAATCGCTTTACCAATACCTCTATTTGCACCAGTAACTAAGGCAACTTTATGTTCTATTGAAATACTCATAAGATTTGTTTTAAAATAAGCCTTCCTACAATATTGAGGAAGGCTTATTATTAATTAAGTTAAGGGAGTTACTTATTTTTTCTCCCAAGCAAACTTCTCAAATGCAGCATCTACAGGTGTGTTTGCGATGTGATTTGTGTAGTTACTTATTACTTTTTGTGATAACCCTAAGATGATATCTAGTACTTGTCTTTCTTTATATCCAGCTGCATAAAATGCTGTAAGATCTTCTTGAGAAACGTTACCACGGTTACGTGTAAGCGATAAAGTGAATGTACGGAGTGCCTCAAGTTTTGCATCTTCTAGTGGAGTCTCGTTACGTAAAGCCTCGATGATTGCGTCATCTACTTTCATCATTTTTGCAATACCTGTATGTGCTGGTACACAATAGTGACATGCATGCTCTACGTTTATGGTTTGCCATACTACCGTTAACTCGTCTGCGTTAAATGAAGAGTTTGTAAATAACTCATGTAGTTGTTGGTATGCATCTAGTAATTGTGGAGACTCAGCAAGTACGCCATGTAAACCAGGAATCATCCCGTAAGCTTTTTGTGATTTTTCTAAAAGTGCTTTACTTTCTTGTGGTGCGCTTTCTATGTTGTGAATGTTTAATGAAGTCATAATTGTAATTTTTAATGTATGTTAATGTTATCTAAACGCTCGTTTAGTTTTAGGGTAAAAAAATAGTTAGATGTTATTAAATGTCATTTCTATGTAATCTTCAATCTCTTTTGTTGTGTTTACTCGTGAAGCAGCTGCTAGCCCATGTTTTGCTAGTAAAAGGAAGTTTGCTTCTCGCATTACCGTTTCTTCATCTTTACTACCGTCCATTCTCAGCTTTTCAATAAAAAGCTCCTTTATAGTAGTCATAAAGGAATTCATCTCTTCTTGAATCACAGCGTCTTCACTAGCTGCAAACTCGTTATAGGTATTTGTAATTAAGCATCCATTGCGAGATCCGTCTGGATCAAGTATCGTTACAGAGTCTATAAAAAACTGCTTGATATCTTGAACACCACTGGTGCCACTTGCAAACTTCTTAATGATAGCGCCTACTTTCTCTTTGTAAAAAGATAAGCTTGCCAAAAACAGACCGTGCTTATTCCCAAAGCTTGCATAGATAGAGAATTTATTAATACCCATTTCTTGCTCTAGCATTTGCATAGAGGTAGACTCGTAGGTATTTTTCCAGAACAAATTCATAGCCTTTTCGACTACTTCGCGTTCATCATAATTCTTTTTTCTAGCCACTTGTTTATTATTACTGTGCAAAACTAACTAATCGTTTAGTAATGATTTGATCTTTAACAATAATTTGTGTTATGGGGTATAGAGTAACTAAAAAATCCTCATCAAAAACATGATGAGGATTATGGGGAGATAGTAGATTACGCTTTCGCGAAAGCGTAACAACAATTATTATAATCTATGCTTATGGTTTTACCTGCTCCCAGTAATCATATAATCCCTTTTTAAACGGAAGATATTTCTTAGGCATATCCTTAGCGGGTGAAAGGGTAAAGGAAATACTGTCTTTAAAGTACCAGTAATTATCACGTAGTGTTCCGGTAGTGGTTTTAAGATTCCACGCTGGGATGTTAACCATAGCGTAGGAGCTATCTTTTTCTACGTAATCTATGCCAAAATCATTAAGCTGCTCCTTAGTAACATATTTAAACTTGAGTTTGATGTCAAGTTGCTTTGCTTCTTTACGGCTCACTATCTCATAAGTGGACCAAGCGTAGGTGTCAAACTTTTCTTTTAAGGTAAGTCGCTTTTCTTCTGCTTGTGCATTGCCTATTCTGTAGAGGGTGTTTCTAATCTTTAGGCTGTCTCTCTCATTGCTCACGAGTGCAAAAACATCCTGTTGATCTACCGTTATAATTTGTTCTGTAGTGTCAATGTGTACCGCAGTTTCTTCTGCCATAATGGTACTGTCTTCAATGCCAAAGAAAGTCCCAATCGCAAAAAATATAATTTTTATTACCTCCATAGTATTCCTATTTAAGTTAGTTCAAAAATAGCTATAAAGATTGAGTTATCAGTCGCTTAGGTGTTCTTGGTTAGTGATGAGTTGTTCCTTAGAGAACGATAGAAATAAGGTTGCGCTCTTGCAAAAGCGCAACCTTATTAAAATACTTAATCGATGGAAGTAAAGTAATCTTTCACCTTTGTGATATGTGCTGCTTTCTCGTCCTCGGTAAGCCAGCTTGCTTTAAAACCATTGATGGCAAGTTGCATGATGTGCTCCTTAGATAAGTTTAAGGCGCTTGCTGTCTGATAATAATTCTCATTCATGTATCCGCCAAAGTACGCTGGATCATCAGAGTGTATCGTAGCAAGAATCCCTTTATCTAGCATCTTTGCCACTGGGTGTTCTTCCATCTTATCAATCACTTTAAGCGCTACATTACTAGTAGGGCAAAGCGTTAACGGAATTTGTTCTTTTACAAGACGCTCCACAAGTGCCTCATCACTTAGGCAACGATTACCGTGATCTATACGTACAACATTTAGAACGTCAAGCGCTTCCCAGATATACTCTGCTGGGCCTTCTTCACCTGCGTGTGCAACTAGTTTGTACCCTTCTTTTGCAGAGGCTTCAAATACGTTTTTAAATTTACTAGGAGGATTACCTTGCTCAGAAGAGTCAAGCCCTACGCCATCTATCCAGTCTTTATAGGCATGTGATTCTTCTAGCGTTTTAAAAGCAGCTTCCTCGCTTAAATGTCTCAAGTAAGACATAATAAGTTTATAGGTAATACCGTATTCACTCTTCGCTTTCTCAAGCGCATTGTAAATCCCGGTGATTACAGTTTTAAAAGGAACACCGCGATCTGTATGTGTTTGTGGATCAAAGAACACCTCTACGTGTACCACATTCTCACTATGCACCTTGGTAAGATATGCCCACGTAAGATCATAAAAATCTTGCTCGTGTAAGAGTACTTGTGCACCTGTATAGTAGATGTCTAGAAACTCTTGAAGGTTATTAAAGGTATACGCTTTCTTAAGTGACTCAATAGAGTCATAAGCAAGGGTGATGTTATTGCGCTTTGCGATTTCAAACATCAATTCTGGCTCAAAACTACCTTCTATATGGAGGTGGAGTTCTGTTTTTGGGATGCCTTGTATAAGGGTTCTTAGGGGAGTATTATTCATTGTAGCTATTTTTTTGTGGTTACAAAGGTAGGGTTATTTGTAAGAAGTGGTTTTATGTCCCTTGAGTTGCACGTGAACTAGCCTTATGATAAGTACGCTTTCGCGAAAGTGTAACCACCCACATTGTAATATTTCGCACATGAAAAATAATCTAAAAAGTGATTATGATGCGGAATATTTATAGTAAAATATTCTGATTATAGTGTGTGATTTTATTGAAAGCTATAAAAAGGAGGAAAGCTATTCTTAATGTCTATTTTTGCAAAAAATTAGAAGAGAAACAGATGTTAAATTATGTAGTAGTAGGAGGAGCACAAGCTGGATTATCTATAGCGTACCATTTAAAAAAGATGGGCAAGAACTACGTGGTGGTAGATGGTGATAAAGAAATAGGGGCGTCGTGGTTAAACAGATGGGATTCCTTAAAACTATTTACCCCTACCGAATACAATCATCTACCAGGTTTAAAATTTGACACTCCTAAAGGTCATTACCCAAGTAAATATGAAGTAGCAGATTATTTTAAGTCTTATGTAGCGACTTTTGAAATCCCGGTAAAACTCAATACATTAATTACTGCTATAAGCAAGACGGCAAAGGGGTTTACCCTCACACATAAAGACGGTGTTCTGGATGCGAAAAATGTGGTGGTTGCTACAGGTCCTTTTCACACGCCATACACACCACCTTGTAACACTAAGATTGCAGATAGTATCACGCAGATGCACAGTAACTATTACAAAGAGCCAGATCAATTTCAGGAGGGCGATGCACTTGTAGTAGGAGGAGGAGACTCAGGATATCAAATCTTAAACGAACTTTCAAAAGATGGTCACAGGAAGGTATTTTTCTCTGGTGATACTACGGTAAAATCGTTGCCGCAACATATTTTGGGCAAGTCATTGTGGTGGTGGTTTACTGTCACAGGTTTTCTAAGTTTCAATAAATATAGCTGGATGGGTAAGAGGATAAGCTCATTTACGCAGCCCGTTATAGGCACAGATGTAAAAGAGATTCTTTCTAGAGACAACGTCATTATATGCGGTAGAACTAAAGATGCCATGCATGAGGAAATCATCTTCGAAAACAAGAAAGTAGCTAGTATTAAAAATATTATTTGGGCAACGGGATATCGCCCCAATTTTCAATGGATAGAAGGCTTAGAACTTGATGCAGATAGTTATCCAAAAAACCGCAGAGGAGTTAGCAATATAGACGGTTTGTATTTCTTAGGCCTACCGTGGATGTACACTCGCGGATCTGCAACTTTAGGTGGGGTGTCTAAGGATGCGCTTTATCTCGCAGGGATAATTAATGAAAAGGAGTAACTTGCTCAACTCCGTTAATGGTTGTGCAATAGCTAGTAGATAGCTACTGATAACACTTTTGCGAAAACAGCTTTTATATCACTCCTTCTCAGGAATCAAATCACCGTTAGTGTCATAGCGTTTTATATCTAGACGGTTTCCTTTACTGTCGTAGGTAACCATCATTTGTAATGTTCCATCTTTGTAGAAAGATTTCCAAGCGCCTTTTTTCTTAAAGTAATCGATGCCTGCATATTCACCTTGCTCCTTGATACTGCCGTTCTTGTAGAAAGAAGTGTACACGCCTTTCTTGTTACCTAGCGCATCAAATTCTTGAGAGGTAAATAGCGTTCCATCCTCATAATAAATGTTGAGGTTGCCGGTAAAGTCGCCTTTATCAGTATAGGTAGCATCTAGTCTCAAGTTGCCATTGCTGTGATATTCTGTATTACTTATAATCACACCTTCGCTGCTATAGGTAGTTTTTGATTTGAGTTGGCCATTTTCCCAATACCCCATCCAACTGCCAACACTTCGATTCTCCTTATAAACTCCTTGAGATCTTAGTTGGCCGTTACTGTAGTAATCCTCGTAAGGGCCGTCCATACTATAGAGACCTTCACTCGCATAAGAACCTTTAGTTTGTAACTGCCCATTACGGTAGTACATTTCAAAAGGGCCCACTGGATTATCTGAACCATTAAATGTGAGCTTAGTATCTAGCGCTCCATCCTTTCTATAATAAATCCACTCACCTGTAGGGAAACCGTCTGCATTTTTAAGCCCCACACTTTTTTTCTCACCCGTCTTGAAGTACTCAATTACTTGATTTTCTTGAGCGGTAGTGATGTGTGTGCTTAGGACTAGGAGGAAGATTGTGAGGTAAGTGTGTAGAGGTCGCATTTACACGTGTTGTTTTTCTATCTGAAGAGTATGTTGATAACGATACTCGCTAGTGCTATAATGATAAAGGTTGTTTTGCGCTTATCACCCTTAAGTCTATCTGCTATGTAAATGATACTTAATGTAATTACAAAGCTAAGGATATAGATAAAAATCATCCCAAACTCCTTACACGCAGCACTTGTGCAATCCATCGCATAGTAACCAAGACTTAGCAATGCTCTAATTGCAGCGAACACTGAAAGTATGAGTAGTATATATAGTATGGTTTTGATGGCTTTCATTATTGACAATATTGTTGAATTGCTGCTAATGGCGGGTTTTTGGTTTTGGATATCTTTTATTCTATACTCATCTAAATAATCGGATTTGTATATTTTATTAGGTTTGATTTGTCATTTCCATAGTTGCCACCAACGGGGGGCTGCTTTTTGCTTTTGGCTATTCTTCATGTAAACCTCTTTCTTTTTAGGATAGGTGCTGAATGGTTTGTTATAAGCGTTTTCTGTAATTGATTTTCCTTCATATATTTTTCCATCAATATCTTTTATTTTTCCTGTGCCGCTTAACTGTTTCTTATCTTGAGATATGAATATATAAATTTTGGCTTCTACAATAAACTCTTTATTAAAGCCATTTGAATCTAACGTATTAGTTATTGTCTCCGCTAACTTTGGTAATTGCGCAGTTATAGCGTTGAATTGCATTTCTTCGGGATATACCGTTCCATTGAGAATGTCTATTTCAATATTTACTATTGATTTCTCTTGAGCTGCATACCAAATCCAGTCAGGCATATATCCAGTTCTCCAGTAGAAGAGTGTAGAAAAATATCTTTGGACAAGATTATTAGGTAAACCATTTAAGTTTCTCTTCTTTCCCATTAGTTATCTACTTTTTGTGTAGTGGTATCTATATCTTTAAGTATGCGAAATATAGTTTTGATTGCATTATTAAGAATGCATAATTCAATATTTTTTGATAGAAGTTTGATTTTTTTTCAAATAGTTTTACGATTCTAGAATCTTACTATATAGTATTTTCTATGCACACTCTTGTGGATAATACTTCTCAATAATATTAATAATCAATAATTCCAATTCGTGAGTAATATCCTCGATGATTTCAATTTCAGAATCTTCTATATTTCGATAATTATGAACTATAAGATTTCTGACATCGTAAATTAAATCTCCAAGTGAATTTTTAAATTTTTTATTATGTGCAGACAATAAATCTTTACAATCCCTTTCAAGGTCAAGAATCTGGAAGTCACATTTTTTTTCTCTTAAACAGTTAATTACTTTTCTAATATTTAATCGTTCTTTACCAAGTTCATTGATTTTTTCTATAAAATCATTTTTTATGATTTTTTTGGCATTATACTCACCTATTAAATTAGCGAATACAACATCAAACCTTTCTGTTAATATATATTCAATTACTTGATAAAGAATGTGAAACCGAACTAAATGATGCTCCAAGGATTTCAAATGTTTAGAAAACAATTCCTTGAAAAATCTATTACTATTAATATCCCTTTGAGATTTAATTAAATTCAAATCTGCTCTTCCTCTTTGTTTCAAACAGTATTCATTCTTAGATCTAAGAGTTAATAAATTTTCGTATTCATTTTGTTTATAGTAACCGTATTTAGAGAGACTTGGGATGTAGTTATCGAGCGAGAAATCTTTAATCTTTGAAATACTTGAATTCGATAGAATTAATAATATAGGATTGTTTTTATATATGTCTGAAATGCTATTCAATCTTTGGGAAGTATCTAGATCTATATTCTTCTCCCTAGCCAATAGCAGTAGGTGAAAAGCTACGAATTTATATCTGTTGAGATGTAAATTATCGGTAAAGTCGTTCTCACTACCCTCCAGGTTAGACAAAGGGAATATCCATCCTAATCTAATTTTCTCATCTTTATCGTAAATTTGAAAGACGTCATTTTCAGCATTTAAATAATTATTATCAAATAGTTCTAATTGGAAATCGTTATAGTCATATTCCATCTCCAAAGTAGGTTGGTACTCTAGAGTTACAGAGATTTGATTTTCATTATCAAATATTTTAAAAAAGTAATCTCCCTTCTCGTCAATTATTGCAAGATTAGATAAATCTTTACCATTATAGTATATCGGCATTTTATTGTGTTTTTCTCAAATAGGTAGAGAATGCCTCATCAACCGATTTATTGAAATTAAGATAAGAGTCACCCTTATTGTCAAAAAGTTCTCTCACAAAATGATGAAAAAACATTCTTTGATCATTACCAATTTTTTTTGCAACTCTTCTTATATAGTCTAACTTGTTTATGTAGTTGTTGAATGAGGTGTTCACATCTCCTAACTCTATGTCATCATAGGAAAGTGGGAGGTCAGTAAGTTTTTCAATTGATTTAAAATCAATTAGTTTTCCTAATGCAGATCCAAATCCTGTCATAAATTGAGTTCTTTTAAATAATTTCTCTGCGTTTTTTCCAAAAGGTTGACCAGATAATGCTGTCTCTAAACTTTTTTCATTGAACTCCCAATTATTCGATTTTTCGATTAAAATTTGTATTAAACTATCAAATGCTTTTAAATAGTCAATAAATAAGTCATTGTTTTGATTTTCAGATGATAATTTTTCTAAACTTGCAATATTTTCCAGTACAGAATTTCTATCCATTGGAAGATAATCCCTATCTAAATAAGAATTAAAACCCTCTACAATTTCTTTGAACTTATATTCTTTTGTGTTTTTAGGTGTTCTGTCCTCTGACTCTAAAAGTAGTGTTATGCCATCTAAATCTTGTTCTAGATAATCAGAGCATGCTTGCAAAAAGCCTGTAATTGCAATAAGTGCGCTTAATTTATTTTTAATATTTCTCAT
>ENA-ORXC01000854-ORXC01000854.1-marine-metagenome-genome-assembly--contig:-NODE-854-length-19641-cov-3.630597_pt1 | contig 19641 bp, 6 predicted proteins | sample MGYA00237865_ERZ511478 | MGnify/ENA metagenome assembly ERZ511478 | reverse complement strand
TAAATAGTTAAAATACACAAATGTAATATAACTTAGATATCTCAATAATTTAAGCACTTTCGAATAGTTTTTCCTCTTTTTGCTCATTTAACATGTCAAAATAGAAGCCTTTTTTTGCATAAAGCTCACTTGGAGTCCCCTTCTCTGCCATTCTACCATCTTCTAACACGATAATCTGATCAACATCAAATCCTGACATCATGCGGTGGGTAATGATAATAGCCGATTTGTCATTCAGTGATTGCTGCAGATATTGCAGGATTTTCTGTTCTGTAGTTGTATCAACGGCACTCAGACAGTCATCCAGAATGACGATTTGAGGATTCTTAATCAGCGCTCTTGCGATGGATAGCCTTTGCTTCTGCCCACCTGATAAGGACACACCACGCTCTCCAATTCTGGTCTCAAATTGTTCTGGTAGTGACTCTATATCATCTCTGACAGCGGCGTAGTCAGTGTACTCCTGCACCTCAGCGAAGCTTGCTTCATCATTACCGAATTGTACATTCTTGGTAGCGGTATCTGAGAAGAGAAAGACGTCCTGCGGCACATAACCAACACTCTTTCTGATGCTGCTCAGATTGTGATCCTTAATATTCTTACCATCGATTAGTATCTCTCCGCTATTAACATCATACATCCTGAGTAGGAGCTCGGCAATGGTAGATTTTCCGCTGGCAGTCTTACCTAAAATAACTAATTTTTCGCCAGAATTAACTTTAAAGGAAACGTTCTTTAACGCCTGAATACCACTGTTCGGATAGGTAAAAGATACATCCCTGAATTCTATCTCACCCTGCACATCATAAATCTTGTGATTGTCGTAGACTATAGCTGGACTAACTGATTGAAACTCATTAATGCGCTGCATAGATGCTGAGGCCTGCTGAATAATTGAGGCGATCCAGCCGATGGCTGTCACCGGCCAAGTCAGCATATTGACGTAGATAATAAATTGAGCTATATTTCCCGGTGTCGCTAATCCCTTAGAGACCTGTATGCCGCCTACTACCACGGTAAGGATGGTACTAATTGATACCAGCAGGATCATCAGCGGATAAAACATAGCATTTACCTTAGCTAATTCTAATGACTTCTGTTTAAAAATGTCACTCTCCTTGTCGAATGCCTTGCCGAATGCACCTTCTTTGACATATGATTTGATCACGTGTATGCCCGAGTAGACTTCTTGTGCAAAGCTATTCAGCGATGACAGCTGGCGTTGGATAGCTTCACTCTTTTTATTGATCACACTGCTGACCATATAGATTGATAGTGAAAGTAGCGGCAGAGGCAGCAAGGTGTAGAATGAAAGAGTCGGATTGATCTTGATCATAGAGTAAATCACCATAACGAACAGTGAGGTGAGGTTAATCCCATATAGTACAGCGGGGCCAAGGTACATTCTTACTTTAGAGACATCTTCAGTGATGCGCGCCATCAAGTCTCCAGTATTATGTTTCTTATAAAAGCTGACATCCAGATTTTGGTAGTGCTCGTAGATATCCTTACGAAGATCGTACTCTATCAGTCGAGAATTATATATAATGGTCTGTCTCATAAAATACATAAAGACGCCCATGATGACCGCATAAAAAAGCACCGTCATGCCGAAAGTGAAAAGATCTCCTCCCATATCAGCACTAAAGTCAGCGGACTGATTACCCTGCTCTTTCAGATTCTGAACCTTATTTACAATGAAGTCCAATGCTTCCCCGATTTCTAAAGGGACTAAGGCTTTGAAATAGTTAGATAAGACTACACAGATGGTCCCTATGATTAGTCTGCCTTTATATCTCAGCAAATATTTATTAAGTACGAAAAGATCTTTCACCTTTGGATTACATATGTGATTAGCTAATGTTCAACTGAACCCCAAATATGCCACTAATTTTAGAGGGCCAACTGATATGACGGTCCGCATTAATTTAAATTGTAATTCGCTTCACTAAGTTGTCACGCTGGTCATCAAGGCTCACCCTAATCATAAGAGAGGTAAGGTGAGATCTTAATCACGAAGGCGGAATCTAAAGCAATGATTTTGGATAATTCTTCTTGACTTTCGATAGGTCCATGCTCCCTTATGTATCTGCTCAGCGCCTTGGCTCTTTTGTACCTAATATAGGGATGTCTGCGCAGCTGTTCGAATGTCCAATCATTGACTTTTACCTTACTGATGGCGGATGAATCAATGGAGAAATATTTAAGATTCATAGTAATAATGGAGTCTGGTACATTAGGTACCTCGTATATCTGTTCCATGTGGTAGAATCCCCCAATAGCATCGCGATACTCCACCAATTTCTGCGATCTATATTCGCCGATGCCTTTTAGCTTGATGAGCACAGAGGTATCGACCGTATTGATATCGATAGAGCCTTCAGCTATAATTTCTCTTATAGGATATTTATTTTTAAAATGCGTAGTAGCTGAGCTGGAATCGTTCTTTATCGCATATCGACTGACCTTTCTGCGAGAAGGCTTTTTCGTTTGGGTATCATATTTTATCGACTCAATTTTCTTGGGAAACCTCATGTATTTTTTTAATTGAGATGACTCCAACTCTTCAAATCCATAAACTGATTTAAAGTCATCAACACTGTAGAATTTTTTACCTGTCGCGCGATATTTGAGAAAGGTGTTAATTCCTTTCTTTGGAAAATTCATAGCTGATAATTCAGCTTTAGAGATCTGATTAGGGTCAAATGTTTTTAATATTAGCCCCTTATTTTTACTTGAGGGAATCGAAGGTTCAATTGACCTGACCTGAATAGAATCATCTCTTTGTACGGATTCATTTTGGCTCATATTTGCCGTGGAGAGATTCTCAAATACAGATTCATGGGGATGGCTTAGATCGTCGTACATATAGATGAAACATAATAAACAAAAAGCCAAGAACACTAATCCTATGATGCCTCGTCTCTCAGTTGGAGTAAATTTGCTATGTTCCTTAATGATATGCTTCATAAGTCAGCCATAAATATTTTGGGGCCGCTCTGGCTTATTGAATGACAAAGGCTAGCCCTATCTATGATAGTAGCCGAGCATGAATGGCTGACCACCCAATGATCTACATTGTCTAGTTTCTGATTATTTATGGTCAGTTGTTTAGGTCGCTTACGTGATGTATTAATCAGGGCCTGCAGATCTATGACGATACCATGAAACTGAATATGGTGCCCCGATTTTTGTAGCTGCCGATCCTGGTAGTCAGCTTCGAGATTTAGTGTGATCACCTCTTTGACCCCATGTCTGATCCTATTACTCGAAACGAGAAATTCGGTGTCAATATTAGGCTTAGAGCTTAAGAAATAGCAGATTCTATCATGGATTAAATCAATGATCATCTCCTTAGGATGCTCATATATCACTACATAGGCCTTATGATTTCTGTCATAAATCTGTACGGCGACCGAGATCAACATTATATTAATGGTCAACAATAAAGAATAGAGACGCAATTTGCTAAAAGTGTTCATGACTTTAAATAATAACATCATCGTGATGTATGACATTATTAATATAGCTGTGGACATCCAAATGCGTTCATAGCTGATCGGACTCAGTAGCTGAACAGAACTGACAAAGCCATTAGTCGCTGATAAAATGCTATTAAGCAAAGCGGCGACTAATGTGCCTACAGCTGGAGAGATAAAGTCGACCAACAAGAGTATGATCCCAATCGATATGATGAGAAAAGCAGCAGGGATTATCAAAAGGCTAGTCAGCAAGAAGCCAAACGAAAACATGTTAAAGTAATAAATAATCAATGGCCAAAGTAATGCCTGTGCTGAGATAGATACAGTGATTAGACTTAGCGCATATTTGATTATTCGATTATCACTTTTGATGTACTGGGCTAGTAATGGATTGAATAGCATTATGCCAATAATAGCTAAAAATGAAAACTGAAAGCCAATCTGAAATAGTTGCTGCGGCTGTATGATCAGGATTATAAATGCGACTCCTGCAAGAGTATTCCAGATATTTTTCTGATGACTTAGTAGATAGATGAGTATGACTGAAGTATACATAAAAGTAGCTCTCACCACTGAGATGCTTAGCCCAGTTACGAATGCATAGCAAGTCAAGATCGTAATGATTGATATGGCTTTCAACATTTTGGACCACAAGGTCCTGGTGCGCATGGGCTTTAGGAGGATCATGACGATGAAAACAATGATCCCTACGTGTAGACCTGATACCGCCATAATATGTGCGGATCCAGTCTGTCTATAGGCATCATATAACGCTGAAGGAATGAAGTCTTTATTACCCAGTATCATAGCTATGGCGATACCTAAATTCTTTGGTTCATCTATGTACTTCGCTAAGATACCTGCTAATCTGTTTTGCAGCTTCTTAGCTGATGCGTACAAAGAGCCATTTTGCTTATCTGTAATCTTCCAGTCGTCTTTAGCTATAAAAACTTGATGAGTCATGCCTTTGCGAAATAGAAATTGCTGGTAATCGAATGCATATGGATTCCTATTGGTAGCAATAGTATCTAAAGAACCCCTAAAGCTAATTTCAGAACCATAAGATATCTTGCTGATGGTATCTTTTGTCTGGATGATTGCTTGGATTGGGAATGATAATTTGAGCCATCCTCTTTGGCTTAAAAAAGAGTCAATTTTTAGATTTATACTTACCCATTGCTTTCCAGATTGCTTGCTGAGATCATCTTGGAGTGTAGCCTTATATCTTATAGGTACAGATACCAAGGCTGTCGGCACCTGTGAGTCAATTCGATCATCGTTTTGATCTATGATGAGTACTCCTAAAAGTGTAATCGTAATATAACATACGAGACCAAAATAGAGCGTAGACTTACGTTTATGAAGAAAATATAAACACACGATAAACAGGGGTAATAGAGATACCATCCAGCTGATCTCAAAATCACTTATTATTGATCCTAAATAAATGCCTCCTATAAATGGAACTAACAAGCGAATCAGTGGTATACTTCTTAGTGTAACATTGTTGATGCTCTTCACTTACGAGTCTTATGAACGAGAGTAATAGTTAACGTAAAGTATTATAGCTGAGAGGATTAAGATAGTACATATTTTAATAAAAGGGACCATAGAATGGTGTTTAATGAGGATCATTTAATAATTTCATTGCTAAGAGTATCTAACGCATGAGAGCAATAGCTTATATATTTATTTTACTGTGGGTATTATTGGGTGCTAAGTACTATGGTGATTATAAGAATTGTTCAGCAGCGGCTCTGCCTGCAGAGAGAGAGATAGAATGCCCGTTGTGCTATTATTGGGGAAGCCCCGAGATACACATTTGCGATGAGTTTTCAGATTACAAAGCAATGCTTCTGGAAGATATGCAGGAAGGTCAATATCTGCTCATCACCAGTTACTATAACACATCAGAAAGCATGGATGCAGAAATAGGACGAAACCGTGGTGTCTCCGCAAAGGCGCTGTTTAACAATGACATTGATGAGGGCAATATTAAAATTCAAGTCAGGCAAGATCAACTTCCAAAAACTGATAGGTGTCGTCAGCGGGTAACCTTCCAGTTATTACCAGTGCAAAAGCCTGATGATGGGACCGTCACACTATTAGTTAATCACGATAATGATCTGTCTATACCAGAAATAACAGAATCCCTTGATCAACTTGCCCAGCAAGCTAAGGATAATAAACAAGTCATCAGAATTATCGCACACGTGCATAACCAAAACTCAAAGATTGCAAATGTAAAGGCTGGTCAGAAGAGAGCTGATCTTACTAAGTCATACCTCATCTCAAAAGGCATTAGCAGTGAAAGAATCATAACTATTTCAAAGGGAGATAATGAGCCTTTATCTAATGAAAATAGTAATAGAGTCGAGATCAAACTGACAAATTCCTAATCAAAATACAATTATGTTTTTAATAAGTTTTTGTGACGTCCACTGGTTAATACCATTTTTATTACCAGCTCTTTTGCTTTTCATTCCTTACTTGATATTCAGAAGAGGCTGGAGAGAAAGGATAGCAAAAATCGAAGCTCAAAGGCAAAGGGATTCTGAGCGATTAGCTGTCACAGAGGGCGAATTAAATCTGTCTCAAGGCAAGTTACTCGCATTAGAGGATAAGTTAGCTACGCTTACAGCTACTAATAGACGATTAGAGACCGAGTCTCTTGTCGTGAATGCTGATCCTAGCGGATTTGGAGAAGAAATAGCAAAGTACAGGCAGAAAATCACATCCTTAGAAGGAGAATTAGCGCTCAAAAACGGGGAAGAAAAAATAGCCGAAAATAAATATGAAACATTTAGAAAGACAATCACGCGATTAGAAGGAGAACTGGCTCTTACACATGGGGAAGTTAAATTATCCGAGGATCAACATGATGCTTATCGCAGGAGGATCACTCAGTTAGAAGGCGAATTAGCACTCAAAAGTGGTGAGCTACGATTAGGGGAATATGATGATGAGGCTTATAGAAGTAAAGTCACAGCTTTGAAGGATGATTCGGGCTCACATTCTGATGACCATAGTTACGACGCTCAGAGCCAAGAGGTCTTGCGACAGCGGATAGTATATTTAGAGGGCGCTTTAGCCTTAGCGAAGGGGGACGTGGCCGTAAATAATCAACAATTTCAAGAACAAGAGGAAAAAATAAATGATTTAGAATATAGACTTAATCAAGCGCGAGGTAATGTGAAGCTTGCTGGGTCAGGTCAAATAAATACTGATACGACACTGGGCGGTAGTGACTTTAGAAGTGAGCAGGGCAATCAATTTATTGTAAGTGATGTAACACAGGATCATCTGCGCGAGCATGAAGACTATGTTAAATCAAAAAAGAAGAAAGCCCATAAAAAGAAGAAGAAGAAGAAAAAAGCAAAAAAAGCGTCAAATGATAGTCGCTATGCCAGATTCAAGCAAGCGAAGGCAGGTAAGTTCTCCACAGTATCACCAAATGATCTGACAGTAATCGAAGGAATTGGGCCAAAGGCTGCCTCTATTTTGGTCAATAATGATATAGACTCCTGGGAAAGCCTATCCATGAAAACCCCAGCAGAATTGAAGGAAATTCTCTCAGAGGCTGGCAGTAGATACAGCCATATGGATCCGAGTACTTGGCCACGTCAGGCTAATTTAGCCGCTGGCAACCATTGGACCCGACTGAAAACCCTTCAAGATAAAATCGGTACTCGCAGAGAGCAAACAACCAGTCAATCGGACAGTAGTAAGCCCACAAAATCTAAACTAAAAGCTAAGAAAGCTGCGAAGAAAAAAGCCGCGAAATCTAAAGAAAGGATAAAATCTAAAGTGAAGGATACCAATCTTCAAATTATAGAAGGTATCGGACCGAAGATGAGTCAACTCATGGCCAAACATGAGCTTAGCACGTGGAGTGCCTTAGCTGTCAAATCACCGGGAGAAATCCGATTGATATTAGATGAATATGGTGATAAGTATAAGATTATAGATCCGAAGGGTTGGCCAAAACAAGCCTCCTATGCCGCCAAGGGAAAGTGGAAAAAGCTTATTAATTATCAAAAAGCTGACGGATCTGAATCTAAGGCAGAAAAGATGTTGATTAAGTTAGGAGCTATTTAAACAGGGAAATGGGTCATTTAAGAGCTCAGAAATAGGATAACTTTAGTAAAACTTATATGGAAATATGTGTTTCATCCCAAGTAGTGCAGCTTACTATTATTCAGATGCCAGTGGTATAAAATTAGGATTTGACCACTACCGATTTTGTAACTAATCCTTAACCCGGGTTAATCTACCCAGGTATAGGTTTAACAACAGCTATTTAAGAGAGAGCAAGCACAGCAATCGTTGTGAAGATCTAGAATTCAGAGACCTTGGCATGCATTCAGAATATGTAGCCGTCCTAAGCTTGAAGCTTACCTTCAGCTTGACTGTATATGATAAAGCACCGCTTAAGATTCAAAGTTAAGTCTCCTGTCATCTCAAGTACTCCAAGCTTCAGAAATTAAATCAACAATCAGAGCGGTCGGATCACTATTCGTAATTTAAGTAAGTGACCATAATTAGTTAATCGAAATGATTATCCTATGCCGGCCAGGAGAGTTTGCTATCGTACATTAAAGTGGAACGGCATATTACATCCCTTTTGAGCAACATGTCAGATTGATGGCATATCATTCCTTATATCACTATAATATGATAGTCAGATGATCAAGAATTAGTAGAAACAAAATATTGTGAATGGCTATAGGATTGCTTTCTTAGAAGATAAACATGAAAAGCCCTCTTATGTCCGCTAAGACATCCCACTTTTACCACGTTATGTATGATTAAAATTTAAGTATGTATTCATATAAAATAAAGTAAATGTGTAAATAATTGAAAAACAGAATGATACATCCTTAATAAATCTATCATTTGAATTTTGTTTTAACATATTATAGTATTTTAAATATATAATTGTGTTATATTTGTCTTCGTGATAATGCTTGAACCTCGCCCAGTGTTATGAGATACACAGTGGGTGATGCATATCACATGAATGATAAATCAGCCTTTAATGAGCTATAAGCTTGAAAATGCAACAGGAATAAACCAACCTTCCCATTGCATCATATCTAATCTAAACACTGCCTTCTCCAAAGGAAAAGCTTTTATCTGCTTAGTCCTGAGTTTGACTCTATTACAGGCACTACCAAGTTACGTCAGCGCCCAATCTAACGACTGTGAAGAGTTAATCTGTAATACAAATCTGCAGTTTAGTCTAAATTCGATGTGTCAGGGCAATTACAGCGCTGACCAATTCATTGAGAATCCAAATGAAGGGCTGAAGTATGAGATAAGATTTTATGATGATCGAGGTTCAGAGATCACCACTTTTTCAGCTCAGGATGTAGATAAGGAGTACAGCTATGTCATATCATGTAATAGTAATTCATGTTCTGGCACACTGATCATAGAGGCTAATCAATTCCCAAATTTGCTGACTCCCTGTGCTCTACGAGAAGATGGTAACATCAATCCAGAGTGTTATTTTTGGTGTTCTCAGCTTCTGCCATCAGTCTTGCTTAGTGTGGAAGAAGTAACCGCTCTCTTTGATAATGATTGTGGTCCTGAAATAGTGGGTAAGCTCGATGAGGTCATTACGAAAACTGGAAATATCTGTAGTCCTGATGGTGAAGTTACAACAGTTAGTTACAGTGGTAAGTTTTTATTGCATGGTGAGCTTCGGCACAGAAATGTTCTGACTCAGCGCTATGTCAGACAGAGATTAGACATCAATGCACTGACTGCAGATGCACCTTCTAAACTTTTGTTCCCGGAAGATATACAGCTAAATTGTGATCAATCTTCAGAACCTGATTCTATAGTCAGATATGCTGGAAATGACTATCGTGCGGCCTATCCAGTATTGCTCGATGTGCACAGTGAAATACCAGATTCTTCCGAGCGATGCGACACTTTTCAAATAGAAGAATTTTTGAGTTTCAGAGATACGACTGTCCAAGTCACCACTCCATCAGGTGAACTTATTTGGGAGAAAATCACCTTAGTCGATAAGTCCTTTGAAGACTCAATCGTGTGTGGCCTACTACCTGTCATAGATGCCAATGGTGATATTGTTACCTCGCCTGCCAAAGTACCATTAACAGAAAAATTTTGTAACCTACTGACGTCCTATTCTGATTTAGAATTTGAGGCATGCAGTAATGGCATAAAAATAGTTAGAACATGGACGATAATCGACTGGTGCGATGACTTAGCAGAGCTATCAGGCAGTCAGATCATCGAAATGACCGACACAGAGAAGCCTGTTATTTTGAGTCAAATCCAAGATATGGTGGTATCAGTGGATCCATGGCTTTGCTCGGCCATTGCTAAACTTCCTGAACTTCAAGTAAAAGATAATTGTGGTCAGGTATCCATTGCGTATCTCGCCGAGGAAGGTACAGTTCAAGATGGGTTTATTACAGATTTATGGTTGTCTCAGGACTCTATACTCGTGCTGATTTTGGTATCAGATGGATGCGAAAATACCGATACCTTGGACTTTACTGTAAAGATTACTGATACGACAGCCCCCGTAGTCGTATGCAATGCTGCGCTTCAAATCTCCCTCACGGCTGGCGCCAATGCTTCAGAAGATGGTGTAGCCAAGCTACTTGCCAAAGATTTTGATGAAGGAAGTCATGATTACGACTGCGGTAATGTAGTCATGACTGTGATCAGAAAGGAGGATTGGACTAATGCCATAAAGAACTGCGATGGACTGATCGTCGGATATGAACCGCAGTCTTGCTTCGTAGATACTGAGGAGATAGACTTGGGCTACTCAGGTACTCTTAGATGCGAATATACAGGCGATAATAAAAAATCCATTGTATCCCGTCCAGCAGAGTTCATCAAGTTCTGCTGCGAAGATGCTGGATCTATAGTAGAGGTCATACTGATAGCGACTGACGAGGCGGGTAATGTAAGTCAGTGTGAAGCAGAAGTTATCGTTCAGAATAGGAACGGCCCACAGCTTATATGTGAAGATATTGAAATCTCATGCCTCAGTGATATGCCGGCTATCGGTGCTCCAGAGCTGATTGAAGGATCAGTCTGTGCTGTAGGAAATGCTAACTTAAAGATTGGGTCAGAATATATAGATAACTCTGACTGCGACCTTATCCAAGTCACCAGAACCTGGTATGCGGATGGCAATGCGAATGGCGAGATCGATGAAGGCGAGCCAAGGTGCGCACAGCATATTACTGTTCGAGAGAGCAGGCAAAATGTTAGCTTGAGCTGTTTACCAGTGTCCATGTCATGTACGAGCTCACTGGAAGATTTAGTCCCACCCGAGATCATAGCTAATCAGTATTGCGGCTGTGGTGAGTCTTTAATAAAAATAGCTTCAACCCGCAGATCAGCCCCGAGCTGCGTTACCGATACGCTTAGTGTAGATTGGTACATAGATTTCGATGGAGATGAGCAGCCAGGATCTGACGAGCCAAGTTGCACTCAGCAGGTCTTCCTACTTAATAATGCGGAGAACAATTCATTAGTCTGTCCAGCAATAACCATAGAATGCGATGAAAATCTCTTATCAGTAGAAAGACCTACCATAGTTAGTACTGCCGAATCATGTATTTGTACTGATGACTTTTTGAGGATAGCCAGTGAAGAGCGCATGGGTGGGGAATGTACTACGGACGTCGTAGTCAGAGAGTGGTATCTTGATAGTAACCTAAACAATATTCTCGACGGAACAGAGAGCAGCTGTATTCAAAATATCACCATAGATTATAGTCAGGTCAGCTATAGCCTAAATTGTAGCACACTGACAATCTCGTGTGATGAAGATATTAATCAAGTAGCCCTACCAGTTATCATCGCGACCGGAAGCTGTGATTGTGAACAGCCTACCTTATTGCTCACTAACGAAGAAATAGAATCGGATTTCTGTTCAGATAGCAGTATTCAAAGAAACTACGTATTAGATGTCAATGATAATGGCATACAAGATGCTGATGATCCATCATGTACGCAGGTCATTCGCATCAATAATGATGTTCAAGCTGTCCAGCTAGATTGTAGAGACGGTCTGATAAGCTGTGTGGAAGATGTGGATGATTTCTTACTTCCGACTATTGATAATCCAAATGAGTGTGTTTGTGAAGGTACTGAGCTCATACTGAGTAATCAAAGCTCTTTAACTAATCTATGCGATGGTGATGTGATCATCAAGGAGTGGTACGTTGATATAAATCAAGATGGGTCTCAAAACGAGGCTGAGCCGACTTGCGTGCAGAATCTGACAATCACTATTAATACGAGCACTGATCCTAATGATATTGACTCTATAAGATTGTTATGCTCAGAACAGACCGCCACTTGCACCGCTGACTTGGACAATATTGCTGTTCCCATATTAGTGACCGAGGGGATATGCGAATGTGGAGACGTAAATATCCTGCTGCGCAACCAGTCAGACTTATCAGGAATCTGCTCAGGCGATGTAATAATCAGAGAATATTACGCCGACCTAAATGACAATGGAATTTTTGATGATCAAGAGGCCACCTGCGTCCAAAGGATCAATATCATAGGGGAAATCAGTTATGACTTAAGCTGCCAGATGCAGGTCATAAGCTGCTTCAGCCAAATTGAAAATATAGAGCCACCCCAAGTGCTCAATGATGGATTTTGTGAGTGTGCCGCACCCTCTGTCAGACTTTTTGAGACCAGTGTAAGTGATCAACTCTGCGAGGGAGACACCATTCGGCAGCAATGGTACCTTGACTTGGATGAAGACCAAACATTTGATTCGGGTGAGCCTACCTGCGTGCAGTTGGCAGTCATAGATGGTAATCCCTTCATGGCCACATTAAACTGTGGTGTTATAAATATCTCCTGTCAAGATAATTTGGATGATTTTCAACCCGAGGTTATGACGAATCAAGGGATCTGTACTTGCCCTCTTGATTTGGAAATAGTGCTAAGAGATGAGGTTGATATGGGTAGTAGATGTGTTGGAGATACATTGTCAAGAAGTTGGTACATTGACCTAAATCGAAATGCCACCTTGGATCCAGATGAACCCACTTGCGAACAGACATTTATCATCATGTTTGATGATATATTGACCCTCAGCTGCACTAATTACACCGCGCTCTGCTCAGATGAGATACCGGATAATGCTAATCCGCCGACCCTTCTGCAATCTGGTAATTGCGCGTGTGCTGATGTAGATATACGACTCCTAGAAGAGACTGGTGCTGAGGAAAGATGTGCAGGCGATACCTTATCACGTTTGTGGTATGCCGATATCAATCGTAACCTGACTTTGGATGATGACGAACCATCGTGCAGTCAGCTTATATTTTTACAAGATGTACCCTCGGAAGTCATGCTCTCGTGTAGTGATGTTACCATTAATTGTTCTACAGCAATGGATGATATTCCGACACCTGTGCTCGAAGGCGAAGCAGCATGTGGCTGTTCTGATTATTCACTCGTATTGCTGACTGACGGATCTTCTGAAGATTTATGCTTTGGAGACAGTTTTGCCAGAACTTGGTACGTAGATGCTAATGGAAATGGCATAGCTGAATCAGGGGAATTAAATTGTACTCAGACCATTACCATTCAAGCAGACCTCAGTGCTATGCAGCTCGTGTGTGAGGAGCAGACTTTATCCTGTACAGATTCAATATCCTCATTATTACCTCCTGGCGTCTCTGAGAATGGTATTTGCTCATGTGAGGGGGTGGTAGCAGAGCCACTCATGGTGGAGATAGATCCTGCTCTTTGTGAGGGTGATACACTATACCAGACCTGGTACATAGATCTCAATGAAAGCGATACTTTTGACGAGTCTGATCTCAGCTGTGAGCAGGCTGTAATCATCCAGACAGATCCAGCTCAGCTTGTAAATAGTCTTAGCTTGTCCTGCATAAATTACGCGGTAGGATGCGCTGATGATCTATCTGATACCCTCAATACGCCCAGTTTGACGGGATCAGATCTTTGTGGATGCTTGGATATTACGATAGTACTGAACGAGGAGATGGGAGGAGAAGACAGATGTGTTGGAGATGTTATCAGTAGAGAATGGTTCGCAGATCTAAATAATAATGGCTCAGTAGATGCAGGAGAACCAAGCTGTATTCAGCTTATCACGATAGAAGATGTAGCGGCGGATTTTACTTTGAGTTGTCCAGATATAGTTATCAACTGCAGCACAGCACTTGATTCTATCACGAGGCCTACAGTCAGTTCTAATAGTGCGTGTGGATGTATGGAAGCTGAGTTGGAATTATTATTAGATGGAAGTATGTCAGGGGTGTGTTTCGGAGACGAATTTACCAGAGAGTGGTACGTTGATGTTAATCAGGATCAGGAATTTCAAGAGGGAGAAGCCAGATGCACTCAAAATATTACCATTCAGGAAAGTAGTAATGATATGGTCTTAGAGTGCGCCCCTCTACTTATCAGCTGCACGGATACGCTGTCCCAGATAGCGCCTCCCACACTCAATGCTGGGGGTATCTGTAGCTGTGACCAGGTGCAAGTAGTTTTAGCCGATGTCAGTATAGGAGGCTCAGTCTGTATTGGAGATACTATTATCCAGACCTGGTATGTAGATTCTAATGACAATCAGTCATTTGAAAATAATGAACTTTCGTGCGATCAGTTATTAATTGTGACTATAGACACCACTCAATTAGAAACATCATTTGTCTTAGAGTGCATGGACTACAGTATAGCATGTACGGACAGTCTCGAACTAAACATGAATGTGCCTGCACTTGCGGATCTTGGATTTTGTAATTGTACAGATATAGCTGTACTGCTCAATGAAGAGAGTGGAGGGGCTGATCGATGTGTTGGAGATGTCATCGTTAGAGAATGGTATGGAGACCTCAATCAAAATGAAATACTAGATGGAGGAGAGCCGGTGTGTAATCAGATGATCACATTAGAGGATGTGGATGCCGAAATTAGCCTAATCTGCGATGAGGTATTTGTGACATGTAGTGTAGAGAGAGATTCCATACCTCTGCCAGAGATAATGTCATCAAGCTCTTGCGGATGCATGGACTTTAGTCTTACCTTAATAAGTGATGGCAGCGGAGGTGGGATTTGCTTTGGTGAATCTTTTATCAGAGACTTCTATATAGATACTAATGGTGATGGCATCCCTCAAAGTGATGAGCCTACCTGCGACCAAAGAGTCACCGTACAGGGGAGCATGGAGGAGATGGCGTTTCTCTGCGAACCAGTAACCATTAGCTGTAGCGATACGCTTGCTAATGTGCCGCCACCCGAGCTGAATATCCAGGGAATCTGCACCTGTGGGCAGGTCGATATTGAGTTAGCCTCGGTTAGCATTGAGGGTTCTATATGTTCAGGTGATACCATTGTTCAGACTTGGTACGTAGATGTTAATGATAGCGGAGATTTTGATAGTGATGATTTATCGTGCGAGCAGTTACTAATTGTGGAGAATGTGCCTGTAGCAGCATTTATATGTGAAGATATACCGATTACTTGCGATGTTATTATAGAAGAAGTACCGCCTCCAGCAATAATTGGAGAGGGTTTCTGTAATTGTTCTGATCTGCAGACATACTTAGTGGATGGTGTCTTACCTACAGATGACTTATGCATTGGAGATGTGATCGAGAGAGAGTGGTTCTTGGACATTGATGGTGATGAAGCACAAGGTGTTACTGAACCTACATGTATTCAGAGCTTAGTTGTGTTGGGAGATGATACAGATATTGGATTCATGTGTGATACCTTTATGGTGAGTTGTACCTTCGATATAGCGACCCTGCCGATACCTGTAATGAGCCAAATGGACGATTGTATCTGTTCAGATTTTGATATTCTACTGGTGGGCGACATGGCACAAGACTATCTCTGTTCAGGCGATACGACCAGAGTGGGTTATTATTTAGATATTAATGATGATGGCGTTTATAGTGATTCTACCGAGCCTACCTGCAATCATATAGTCATAATAAATGACTCCATACCAGCTTTTGATCCGACATCCATCAAGTGGCCCAAGTATTTTACAGGAGGCTCTATACGAGGGACGAACATTATTTGCGTAGAAGGGGAGGTTCTCGAAAATGAGACATTTATTCAAATGGCTGATGCCTTCACCTGCATGCCGGAAGACTTAGAGTCGCGACCTTTCTGGTGCGAATCGGAGTGTGGCTTGGTGACATATTCTGTAACCCAAGATACAGTTGAGACAATTGACGCTTGCTTTAAGCTAGTGAATCAATTTACAGTGATTGATTGGTGTACCTATGATCCTTCCGTAACGGATACGTTAGAGAGAGGTAATGACACCTACACAGCTATTTCAGATACGGCTCAAGGAGAATGCCTAAATTGCCCTGAGACTGGTCCAGCGATAATGGATTCCATATATTTTATATTTGATCGCGTAGAGCTTGATGGGGTCTATACATTTTCACAAGAAATCGACGTAGAAGACGACGATCCACCTGTAATTACCGTCATGGTCGATACAGTCAGAATAGATTTAGCTTTATTAGACACTGATGGTGACTGTATGGCATCTACGACTGTTACTGCCGAAGCTATGGATATGTGTAATGAATCCGTGACGACACCAGATATGATTCTGTGGACCATCAGAGTCGTGGATAAAGATCGAAATGTGATTCCAGATAGTGCAGGTAATCAGGTGACTACCGGCACTGGAGCACTTGTAAGCATAGACTCAAGGGCTGGCACAGTATCTGATACTTTTACCATTATCTGGACAGTTAGAGATGCCTGTAATACGGCTAGCGTCAGGGAAACGAAAGTACTTTTTTCAGATTCGTCGGGTAGCTGCATGCCGTCTAATTCTGACGACAATGGCCTGATTGCTGGTCAGATTACGACAGATCTGGGAGACCATATCCAGGGAGCTATGGTCAAGCTTAATGGAATTCAAGCAAATTATCCTGACTCACTCATGACTAATTTAGCTGGTAAATATGCTTTTACAAGCAATGAAATGTACTATAATTATGGAGTTTCAGTAGAAAAAAACGATGATTTTCTGAATGGACTGTCTACCTTGGACATCATTCTCATCTACAATCATATAGCCTCTATCACAGCATTTGAGTCACCTTATAAATATTTGGCTGCGGATATCAATAATGACCAGAAAGTAAGCTTAGCTGATGTTGTAGAATTAAAGAAACTTATACTTGGGAAAATAGCTCAGTTAGAGAATAACTCCAGTTGGAGATTTATAACTAAAGGACAGAGCTTTTTTGATGATACTGATCCATGGCCATTCGTAGAAAGAATATCTGTTATCGATCTCAGTCACGATATGATGGATCAAGATTTTATGGGCGTTAAGATAGGTGACATCAGCGGAGATGCAGCACCTAATGATAAGCAATTAGTCGAGGTAAGGAGTACTGGTCAGCAGTCATTTTCAATTGATGACCGCTACTTGGAGTCAGGTAAACGATATAGCATGACGGTCTCAGCGGATAATCTTCAGGATAGTAGAGGATTTCAGTCTACTCTGCGGATTGAAGATGCAAGTGTCATCAAAATTAAAGCATTGAGTATGCCGATCAGTGAGGAAGACTATCACATAGATGGTGAATTAATCTCACTCAGCTACGTGAATGATGCGGCTCAAGATCTAAATGGTTTACTTTTCGAAATTCAGTTTATCGCTGGGCATTCTGATTGGCTTAGTAATTCTTTAAGCGTAGTCTCACAATTAGTTGACTCTCAAATATATATGGGCAGTGAGTTAAATATCGAAAGGCTACTCATCAATGTAAATAAAGACCAAGATAAATCCGAATCAATCTTATATCAAAATCAACCTAATCCATTCTACGACCAAGCAATTATACACTTTAGTATTCCATCATCTGGCGAGGTTCAATTCAAGTTTATGGATGTCAATGGACGCTTGCTATACAGCGCAAAAGATGAGTACACGGCCGGCGAACATCAGTTATTGATCACTCACGAAATGTTCAACTATAGCGGAATCATTTACTACTCCATGTCAAACGGAACTTCTACGCATACCCGAAAAATGGTAAGCATCAAATAGGCAATTATTGAGATAAAGCTGGTAATACTAATCATCAATCATCTCAAGAAGTCTCTTTATACTTCTAATTTCATCAAAATCAGGCACACAGCCTATTAATGTGATTGAATTTACGCCGTTCTTTTAGTTATTATCTAACTTGTGCCAGGTGATGAAAGACTTGCTGAGATAAATTATTTGATATAACCACCGACTGAGATTGTAGAAGGAAGAATAAGGATTAACTAATTAAGCCTAGTATTAATCATTAAGCATTTCTATACTACTCGTTCAGTTCTGATAAATGAACCGACGAATGGCACACCCTCTATGGGATAGGTGTAAGTCAGGAATCCTAACGCTCCTGATTATTTGCTGTAGCACCTTGGCTGTTTATGCACAGCAGTGTGAATTCCAAATTACGGATGAATGGTCTACACCATCGTCAGATGTATTTACAGCTAATCTTGGTGCAGCATTAGTTACTATAGAGACGACCTCACCAGGCCTATCTGCAGTCACGGATATTAGTACTTCTACTAGACTGAGTAATGATAACCCGATGTGGTATGCTCAAGGAGCAGCGAATAATATATCACTTCAACTTAGGTTTCGCTGGGACATTACCAGAGGACCTGAAGAAGAAGACATCGATGACGTGGGAGACGACAAAGAGACAGGTACCATCAAAATCACCTTCAGTGAGCCAGTGTTAAGTCCCATTCTCCACTTTGACCGTCTTGGCGGAGCTGGAGCTAATAATGGTGATGTAGGTTTTTCTAACTCTGCCATTTTTACCGTGACGACTCCAGGTATTACGCTATCCCAGCCAGCGGGTACAGGTACAGATGACTTCAATGTGACTGAAACGCAGATATTTAAAACTCCAGACGTGTCTGGTACTAATGCGACTCCTGCCACAGGTGGTACTGCCACACAAGGTCTGACCACGGGGACCGCAGCTGGATCCGTCTTGCTTTCGTCTGTGACTCCGATTACATCAGTCGAATTCTCTTGGACTGGTATCGGTGTAGAAGGTACAGGAGGCGATGAAATAGAAATAGCTATATCGGGTATACCAGGCTGTATGCCCAATATTGAATTAGAAAAAAGCATTGATGATGTGAGAGCACTCAGTAATTCATTATTCGAGGTAGACTTTCAATTAAAACTGACCAATTCTGGTGACACCACCCTCAGTAATATCTTATTATTAGATGATATATCCGAGCAATATGCTTGTGCCTTTAGTGCAGTAGCGACTATGCCCACAGTGACCATGGTCAACACCTCTGGCCTCAGTCAAATACCGACCTTAAATGCGGATTATAATGCAGAGAGTAATCCAAATATATTTCTCGGAAGTGATGGTCTACTCTTTCCAGGGGATGAGATATATGTGACACTCACCGCTTTGATAGATCCCAGCTGTAGCGGTGTCAATTCACCACTGGAGAATCAATCAATAGTGCGAGGTACAGATCCATTTGGTGGTATAGTGATAGACTTCTCTGATGATCCTACAGATATGACGGATTTTGATATTCTGGGCAATGGTAATCCTGATGATCCAACAAAGTTAAGCATACCGAGAATCGAACTTCTTAAAACTGCAGATGAATCTAATCTGTCATCCCCAGTTACACCTGGTGACCTCATCATATACAGCTTCACCATATGTAACACAGGAAATACAAACCTTTTAAATATAGCTATTAATGATTCACTTCCAGAAGTACTCGTTGAGGGGAGTCTTAGCTCACTTGCAGTTGGGGCTTGTGACTCCACATCATTTTCTGCTCGCTACACTATCACTACAGCTGACCTGATAGCAGGAGGTGTCATTAACAGTGCTATCGTGTCCAGTTCGACACCTGATGGCATCATAGTGACCGATACCTCCGATGATCCAACTGATGACACTGATAGTGATCCAGATATGGACGGTGATCCAGATGATCAGACTTTTGTCGAAGTAATGCCAGAGGCAATTATTGGATTATCTAAACAGATGGCTACGACCATGAACCCTAATCGCGCATCTCAGGTAGGGGATATTTTGAATTATAGTTTCGAAGTTTGTAATTTAGG
>ENA-ORXC01000852-ORXC01000852.1-marine-metagenome-genome-assembly--contig:-NODE-852-length-19663-cov-63.329572_pt1 | contig 19663 bp, 20 predicted proteins | sample MGYA00237865_ERZ511478 | MGnify/ENA metagenome assembly ERZ511478 | reverse complement strand
AGAGAAGCGGTAAATAAGCTTAAAGATGAGGTGCAACTGCGAGTAGAAGCAGAGAATAATGCAAAAGAAGCACTTCAAAAAGAGAAAGAGCTTAATGAGCTTAAGACTAAGTTTTTATCGCTAGTGTCTCACGAGTTTAAAACCCCTATAAGCGGTATACTTACCTCTGCCACACTAGCTGGAAAATATACAAGAGAAGACCAGCAAGACAAGAGAGAAAAACATCTCAATATTATAAAGAGTAAGGTTAAATATCTTAATACTATAATTGATGATTTCTTATCTGTAGAGCGATTAGATACTGGTAAAACTAACTATAAGTTTACAGAAGTTTACTTAAGTAAAGTGCTAAGCGAGGTGATTTATGATGCAAATATGCATCTTAAAGATGGACAGCAAATACATTACCCAAAAGAGGCAGATGATATTGTGATTGAGTTTGATGAAAAAATACTAGAACTTGCTCTTACAAATCTGGTCCATAATGCTGTAAAATATTCTGGAGAAAACACAAACGTCTATATAGATATACAAGAGGACGAAAAGCAGCTTTTTATAACAATAAGAGATCAAGGAATAGGAATACCAGAGCACGAACAAAAGTTTATATTCAACCGTTATTTTAGAGCAGAAAATGCATTACTTAATGCGGGTACAGGTATAGGGCTCAATATTGTAAAAAGCCATATAGAAAACCTAGGAGGTAGCCTTACCTTTAAAAGTATTTTAAATCAAGGTTCTACCTTTACCATTATGATACCTACCACTCAAAACTGATTTTATGAAAAGAGTACTTATTATAGAAGATGATGCCGCTTTACGCGAAAACACAGCAGAGCTGCTTGAGTTATCAAATTATGATGTAACAGCTGCGCCCAATGGCCGTGTGGGTATTGAGTATGCAAAGTCATCACCGCCAGATGTGATTGTCTGTGATATTATGATGCCAGAGGTAGATGGTTATGGCGTGTTAGAGGCACTCTCTAGTGATACTACTACAAGCCACATTCCATTCATATTTCTCTCTGCCAAAACTGAGCACAAGGAAATAAGAAAAGGAATGGATATGGGTGCAGATGATTATCTCACCAAACCTTTTGAGGAGGAAGAATTAATAAGCGCTATAGAGAGCCGTATAGCAAAAGCTACTATACTTAATGCAAAAACTAAGGAGCAATCTCAAACTGCAAATGATGAGTCACTGAGAAGTCTTAATGAGCTCAAAAACTTTTTTGATGATGAGGGTGAGGAGTTTACATTTAAGAAAGGTGAAGAAATCTATAAAGAAGGGGGACATTCTAATATGGTATACCTCATACTCAAGGGCATAGTAAAGACCCATAAAATGGATGAGAGTGGTAAAGAACTTATTACAGCTCTCTTTAAGGCAGATGATTTTTTAGGCTTTACTTCATTTTTAGATAACCTTGCATATCAAGAGTCTGCCACAGCAATGGAGGAAGTGACAGTAGTAGGAGTGAGTAAAAAAGAGCTCAAAGCCATTCTAGAAAAAAGTAAAAATGTCTCACTAGAGCTTATGGAGCTCCTCACAGATAATCTTGCAGATATTAAAGACCAGCTTTTACAAATGGCATATAGCTCTGTGCGCAAAAAAACGGCTCAAACTATTTTACAGTTTGCAGAAATTCTTAATAAAACGCCACAAGAAGGTATAAAAATAGCGCGTAATGATCTCGCAAGTGTTGCAGGTATTGCTACAGAGAGTTTAATAAGAACGCTGTCTGGATTTAAAAAAGACGGACTCATAGCCATAGAGGGGCGTAATATCAGGCTACTTGATGTAGATGGTTTACAGAGTGTAGAGTAATTTATTCTAAAACTGATTTTTATCATTCTTTAACCACTTTTCATAAAATACATTTGTCCCACTCAATGTATTTATGATGAAGCATATTCTTATTCCTGTTGATTTTTCTGAGCAATCTTGGCAAGCTGCCCTGTGCGCGCTCAATCTATATAAAAATGCAGGAGTACATTTTTATTTGTTTTTTTCTGAAGAGCACGATCATTGTACAGATGATGGTGATGTGATTACTCAAACACCATTAGTAAGACTATCATCTTGGGTAAAAAAGTTAGAAAAAAAAATAGCTAGTGGTCAAACAATGTTACCTCTCAAATGGGAAGGTGAGTTTATAGCTGGTGTACGATCTGCCGTGTCAGAAAATCAAATAGATCTTATTGTAATGAGCACAAGATATCCTAATATATTTTGTGAGGAGTTGAGTGATAGCCACGTGCGCCACATTATAGCGAGAGTAAAATGTCCGGTACTTATCGTGCCTAGAGACTTTAACTGTATAACTCCCCAGCAAGTTGTCTTACTCACAGACTATAATTTTAAGCACCGTACAGAGGCTACAAATCGTATAACAGAGTTTGTAAATCGCACCAGAGCTCACCTCAATGTACTTCAATTATCAAAAAAAGGAAATGCCCTTACAACGGCACAACAGGCTAATAAGTCTATACTTAAAGGAGCACTAGATAGCATACAGCATAGTTTTCACTTTGTGATTCAAAAAACTATGGATGAGGCATTACAGTTTTTTATAGATGTACAGCAGGTAGATATGGTAATATTATTTGCAAAAAATATAAACCTATCAGAAAATATACTTTTCTCTCCCTCACTACAAACAGAAAAGGACTATCATAAAAATATTCCCTTTCTCATCGTACACGAATAGATCTGTGAGGTGATATAAATCATAGTTTAAGGCTAGTAAAGCGCATAGATTTGAGTATCAAAAAAGGATACGTTATGCGAGTAATTATAGTACCAACAGATTTTTCAGAAAATGCTTTTAATGCACTTACCTGTGCGATGGAATACTTTAAGTATGAGAGAAGCAAGTTTGTTTTATTACATACGTATGCAGATGAGGTGTATGAAAATAAAGAGGTAATCTCTCGAGACATACTTGATGAGTATAAAGAGATTAAACGCAAAGAAAGCGAGGTAAAACTGAGCACCACCCTTGAAAATGCACGCCAAGTATCTCCAAACCCAAAGCACACCTTTGAGACTCTAGCACTTTTTGGGACGCTGCTAGATGAGGTTAATATACTGGTTAATAAAGAAAATGCAGACCTCGTTGTTATGGGTACACAGGGTAAAACTGCAGACAGAAACATCACCTACGGCAGTAATACATTACAAGTAATACGATATGTAAAGTGTCCGGTTTTAGGAATTCCACTTGATTATAAGTACCAGAGACCAGATCGTATATTATTCCCTTCGGCACTTATGATTCCTTATAAAAATAGAGAGCTCAAACTTGTGAGTTGCCTAGCACGTAGTTTCAGGTCAACGGTAGATTTACTTTATATCTCAAACTATGATAGACTCTCCTTACGACAAGAAGATGTAAAAACGTTGTGGGAATACCGCTTTCGCGAAAGCGTAATAAACTACACTAGAAAAGACGAGGGGAATGTAGCTTCTATTATAAACGAATACATTAAAGACCAAGGTGTAAACCTACTGGTTATGGTAAACTCAAAGCATACGTATATGGAAACCTTACTTCATACATCTGCTATAGATACAGTGGGGCTTAATACCAAAATACCCTTCCTTATTTTACAAAATTTACCTAGATAAAACGTTATGAAACATATCTTACTACCTACCGACTTTTCTGATACGTCATACGAAGCAATAACGTATGCGGTTCAATTATTTATTAATGAAGAGTGTACATTTTATGTGCTCAACACGTACACACCTGTAGCTTTATATACCACTACAATTTATGAGCACCAGTCATCACTTAATGTAGATATAGGTGAGATGTATAAAAATAGCTCTGAGAGTAATCTAACTCAGATTATAGAAAAAGTAACAGATGCATATCCTAATAAATTGCACACTTTTGAGGCTATCTCTAGTTATAATATTCTCAGTCAAGAAATAGCACATCTGGTAGAGAGTCATCATATTGACTGTATAATTATGGGTACAAAAGGCGCTTCTGGTCTTAAAGAAGTATTTATAGGCTCACAAACTATGCAGGTTATAAAAAGTGCTACTGTACCCGTTATAGGTGTGCCTTCGGGATATAAGTATACCCAACTTAAAGACATACTCTTTGCTACAGATTACAGGTCTGGAGTTACACAACCAGGTCTCAAATTACTAGAAGAAATCTGTCGTACACATATATCTCGTTTAATATTTCTTAATGCATATTATGGAGTTGAGTTAGATACTGAACAATTAAGTAATAAAACGGCGTTAGACACCTATTTTGAAAGAGATGCTCATATCAATGAGATGGCAAATGGTATGGATGTGCTGGAGGCTATAGATGATTTTCAATCTAGGCATAAAGTAGATTTACTAGCGCTGGTACATAACAAACATAACTTTTTTGAAAACTTATTATTTACTCCTGTAGTAAGTAAGATTGTGCACCATACTACAACACCATTTATGATACTTCCACCTCAGAAATAACAGTTATGATACGAGTTTTAATTCCTACAGATTTTAGTGTAAATAGTCTCAATGCATTGACTTATGCACATATGCTTTTTCAAGAAGAGCCCGTAACTTTTACATTATTGCACGCTTATGAACCTACTGCGCTACAAATATTAGGACACCAGACGCCTGTAAGGCTAGCATCTTTATATCATAGTCTTAAAGTAAAAGCTATAGATGAGCTTGAGTCGCTTAAAGAAGAGATATTAATTAAAAATGAAATAGCACATCACAGCTATGAGGTAGTGGCATATGGTGGTCATCTCAATGATGCAATTAAGAGTATGAGTGATCAAAAAATTGATTACATCGTTATGGGCAGTAAAGGCGCAACAGGGCTTAAGGAGATATTTATAGGGACAATAACTCACAGTGTGATAAGTCATCGCCATAATATACCATTGCTTATTGTGCCAGAGAAGGCAACATTTGTCATTCCTAAAAGTATAGGCTTTGCGACAGATTTTGAAAAACCGTATCACAAAGAAGAGTTTGAGCCTTTATTACTACTCACTCGATTATGGCAGGCCACTATAAGAATGGTTGAGGTTTATGAAGAACATAATCTTAATCAAAAGCAGAAAGAACATATACAAGATCTTGAGTCTTTATTGCAGGAAATGAAATATCGTTTTCACGTAATTCCAAAGTTTTCAACGCTCGAAAACTGCATTCATATTTTTGATGAAGAATTGGAAATAGACTTGCTTGTGATGATAGACTACCCAAAATCATTTTTTGAAAAGGTAATGAGAGAGCCTGTTATTAAAAAAATGTCCTTTCATACTTCTCTACCTTTTTTAGTGCTTCCTGCTCATAGCTGATTAATGTCATAGAATGGGTAGATATATGCACGTAGTTTTAACTCATAAAACAAAAAAGGATGGCCCATATACTAGTACCCACAGACTTTTCAGATAATGCGTATAATGCACTATACTATGCAACTCGATTATATCCTAATGAGAAGTGCGAGATTACTTTAATACACACTTTTGAAGACCAATTTTCTTCATCTACAAGTCGGGTTGATATAGGCCGTAATGAAAAGCTCTATGAAGATTTAGAACGCAATGCCTTGCAAAAATTATCTGCCGTAAAAAAGAAGATAGAAGAGGATAGTGAGTCATTAAACATCGATGTAGCTATTGTTACAAGCGCCCAGCCATTACATAAAATGGTAAATCGTCTAATAGCAGATAGAAATATTGATTTTGTAGCGATGGGTACAAAAGGAGCTTCTGGGTTAAAAGAAGTTTTTGTGGGCACGCAAGCTGTAAAGCTCATTAATAATGTAAAACCTATTCCATTGTTTTTAGTGCCCGCAGGCGCTCAACAAGGCTTGCCTTCAAATATTGCTTATGCCACAGATCTTAAGATAGACTATGCACAATATCCTCTAGAAATTGTAAAAGAGGTAATGCGAGCTCATAAGGCAAAACTACATATCACGCACATTTATAATCAAATAAGTCCAGGTAACACGGTAGAGAATAATTACAGAAAACTTAAAGATAAACTGGCAGATGTAGAGTATAATACACACTGGTTATCTAGTGAGACTGGTATGGAGACTGCCGTTACAACCTTTGTCTCAGAGCATAAAATTGATTTGCTTGTTTTAATGTTCCATAAAAGTGGATTCCTCAAAAAGATTTTTAAAAAATCATTTGTAGAAACAAGCTGCTTCCATACCCATATACCACTCCTTGTATTACCTGAAAGCTACTAGTCTTTATCATAGTTATCCCAGTTTTGTTAAGCTAGATTTATTGTATAATTAAAAACTATTGTGATGAAAAAGAAAATACTTATTCCAACAGATTTTTCAAAAAATGCTTGGAATGCACTTACCTATGCTTCAGATCTTTTTGAGCACGTAGAGTGTGTGTTTTATGTACTTAATGCATATGATGCAAAACCTTACAGTATAGGAGACTTAATGGTGCCAGAGCCAGGATCTCCATCTTATGAGAGTGCAAAAGATCAAGCCGTAAATGGACTCGCAAAAATTATGGATATGCTAGACTTTAGGGAGACTAACCATAAACATACATACGAGTTTATAGCAGAGCTTAATGACCCACTTACTGCTATGAAAAATTTTATTGAGCAGCGTGATATAGAACTTGTCGTAATGGGTACAAAAGGCGCTTCAAACTCCCGCGGATCATTATTTGGCAGTAATACCATAATGGCGATGGAAAAACTAAGAGCTTGCCCAGTAATGGGAGTCCCGCTAGATGCGAGAGTGGCTTATGTAAAAGAAATCGTAATGCCTACCAGTTATAAAACATATTACAAAAGAAGAGAACTTACGCACCTCGTAGAGATTGCTAGATTGCACGATGCAACCATCTCTGTCATACACGTAAATACCACAGAGGTTTTAACAGAAAAACAAGAAAAAAGTAAAACACTACTAGAAGAGTGTCTTGAAGGGGCTACCTATAGCTTTCATCACGTACACGGCACAGACGTTACTGCTGGTGTGCGTGATTTTACAAAGAGTCACGATAGTGATATGCTTGCTATCATAAATAGGAAGCACGCATTCTTTGGCAGTGTCTTTACCACGCCTCTGGTAAAAGAGCTCGGTATGTTTACTAGGGTGCCACTGCTGGTTATGCACGATATACAGGTATAGGTAGTTTTTAACTACGCTTTCGCGAAAGCATAAAAGACGCACCCTAATTTTTTTTGATGTTTTAAAAATATATAGTACTGATAATTGTCATAGTCTACCATTATATCTGGCCTTACATTTATAGTGTAATTAATTAAAAATCAGTTTTATGGAAACTTCATTGCCACTCTCAATAGATCTTTATCACAATGATGTAAAGGTTTGGAAATCTAATATTTCTCTTATCACTCACGAGATAACCTTTATAGAAAACTTAACTAATTCATACATTTTTGAGCCGCGTACACCTAACTTATTTGAAAAGTTAGAGCACTTTAAAACTCATATAAGAAAAATTAAAAATAGACTTGATACACTCGTGCAATCACTTACAAAGCACGATGCAGAACTAAGCGGAATGTTAGAATGTGATACCGTGTCTTGTGATGTGTTTTTTGAGACAAAACATCTATCTATAAAAGAAGATTATCGCGATTTTATAGATACTTATAATGAAGTCAAAACTGAGATTTTTAACTATTGCGGCACTATTTTGAAAAGCAATAAGTGTCAAGATAATAAGTAATGTAAGTCTTAGTGAGTTTATACAGTTGGACTCATTAAGCATTTACTGGCATTACTAATTCTTTATGTAATGTCTTACACAACTCCCATTAGAGAGGGTAATGGGAGTTGTTTTTTTATTTAATAACCTAATATGTAAGCAATGAAATACTTCTACACTTTATGCATACTAGCAACAACATTACTACTTGGGAGTTGCAATAGCTCAGAACTTATAGAAAACTGGAAAAACCCAGATATAGAGACTTTTGAAGCTCAAAAAGTGCTCGTACTAGCTATGACTAGCGATGTCAAAAATAGAGAGCTCTTTGAAAAAAAGCTTGTTGACAAGCTGCAAGAAAAAGGAGTAAACGCCTATAATAGTACAGCATTTTTTAACTCAGAGTTTACCTCAAGACCTAGAACAGAAGAGGAGCTCGATAACCTAGAAAGAGAGATGCTCACAGAGGGCTATGATGCCATACTGGTGTCAAAAGTGCTAGGTGCCGAAGATAAGGTGACACTCGTGCAATCCTATCGTAACTGGGATAAAAGATTCAACGGTTTTGAAGACGATTACTACACAAGTCAAAACATCTATGTAGAAGACGAGAGAGTAGAGAAGTTTACCGTCTATCACGCAGAGAGCGCACTCTATTGTATTTGCCCCACAAAGGATAGAGAGATTATCTGGAAGGGCTCTATAGATGTGACAGAACCAGATAGTGATCGCAAGGCTATAAAGGACTACATAAACCTTCTGGTGTGGGTTCTTGAGGAGCAAGATGTACTTGTGTCTATGGAGTAGTAAATGTTTTTTATTACGCTTTCGCGAAAGCGTAATCCCTAGCAACTATTATCATAAAGCTGATATATGTCATAGTAAAAGCACTTACATAATCACACATTTGCTATAAGTATAATGGCTGTAAGGCCTGTATAAATTAATAGTATATATGTCAAGTTGTTATCATTGTGGCGATGTTTGTGAGACAGAAATCATACATCAGGAAAAATCTTTTTGCTGTCACGGCTGTAAGACTGTCTTTGATATCTTAAATGATAATGACCTTACCTACTATTATGATATTGAGCGTGCTCCAGGTATATCTCCATTAGATCAAGAAGCAAAGTTTGACTTTTTAGACAATAAAGATATAGTAGCAAAGCTCATAGAGTTTGATGAGCAAGATACTCAGGTTGTCTCTTTATTAATACCTTCTATACACTGTAGTTCTTGCATATGGGTTCTTGAGAATCTCAATAAACTTAATGCGGCAGTAAAGACAGCACAAGTAAATTTTCCAGAAAAGACCGTTCGTATTACATATAACTCATCAGAGATTACACTTAAAGATCTGGCTATACTTTTATCAAGAATAGGTTATGAGCCATATATCTCACTAGAGGACGCAACAGAGAAGAAGACAACGGTAGATAGAAGTCTTATCTATAAACTTGGTGTTGCTGGCTTTGCCTTTGGTAATATTATGTTCTTATCCTTTCCAGAGTATTTTGAGGTAGGTGAGTTCTGGTTAGATAAGTTTAAGTACGTTTTTAGATGGTTGATGTTCCTCTTTGCTCTGCCGGTAGTTTTTTATTCTGGTCGTGATTATTTTATATCTGCATATAAAGGATTACGATCTAAAGTTTTAAATATAGATGTACCTATAGCCATAGGTATTACGGTACTATTTGTAAGGTCAAGTGTTGAGATTATGATGGACTGGGGTACTGGCTTTTTTGACAGTATGGCCGGGCTTGTTTTCTTTTTATTATTAGGGAGATTTTTCCAGCAGAAAACATATGCCTTTCTATCATTTGAGAGAGATTATAAATCTTACTTTCCTATTGCTGTTACTAGACTAATAAAACAAGTTCAAGATAAAACCGAAAATTCAGTTACTCACGATCGTAACGAGCAAGAGCAATCTAAGGTTATAGAAGAGCAAGCACAAGTCTATGAGCTCAAGACTAAGGATCGCATACTTATAAGAAATGGAGAGCTTTTACCGGTAGATGCTATTCTTATTAAAGGAAATGCTCTTATAGATTATAGTTTTGTGACGGGTGAAGCAGCTCCAGTTACAAAGCAATCTGGTGATCAACTTTTTGCTGGAGGGAGACAGCAAGCAGGTCCTATCGAGGTTGAGGTGCTCAAGCCTGTAGAGCAGAGCTACCTTACTCAGTTATGGTCTAATGAAATCTTTAGTTCAAAAAATCAAAGTCCGTTTGAAAATCTAACAGACCGTATAAGCAGGAGGTTCACCATATCACTGCTTGCTATAGCTGTTATTGCAACTTTAGTTTGGGTTTTTATAGATATAAGTACAGCGCTTAATGTGTTTACAGCAGTGCTCATTGTTGCCTGCCCTTGTGCGATAGCTCTTGCTGCACCCTTTACACTAGGTAATTTACTGCGCATTTTTGGGCGTCATAAGCTATATATGAAAGATAGCTCAGTCATAGAGCGTATGTCACATATAGACACCGTTGTGTTTGATAAAACAGGTACGCTCACAACAAGTGTAAAGAACACAATAACCTATGAAGGTATTGCACTTACTACACAAGAAAAATCACTTCTCACCAGCACACTTAGAGCTTCAAACCACCCTTTAAGTAGATCACTATATGAACTATTAAATACCCACAATATCCAAACGCTGGATGAATATACAGAAGATGTAGGCCAGGGTATCACAGGGACTATAAACAACCATCAGATTAAGATAGGGTCTTACGGTTTTGTAAGTGATAATGCGGCTCATAAAACTGCACAACCACATACCCGTACTGCGGTTCATATAAGTACAGACAGTATGTATAAGGGGTGTTATTTATTTTATAATGACTACAGGTCTGGTGTACAAACCGTTTTTGATCAAATAGGTAAAAAAGCTAAGGTTATTATTCTCTCTGGTGATAATGATGGAGAGCGTGAGCATCTTGCAGAATTATTGCCACAAGATGCTACGTTACTATTTAATCAAAAGCCAGAAGATAAGTTACAATTCATAAAGTCCCTTCAAGATAGTAATCGCAAAGTATTGATGATAGGAGACGGTCTTAATGACGCAGGAGCTCTAGCACAAAGTGATGTAGGTATTTCTATATCAGAAAATGTAAATGTCTTTTCTCCTGCTTGTGATGGTATACTAGACGCACAAAGATTTAAAGATATACCCACTTTTATGAGCTTATCACGTAAGGGAGTAGAGGTCATTAAATATGCCTTTATTTTCTCAATATTTTATAACCTCATAGGTCTAGGTTTTGCTGTGACAGGTAATCTAGCACCAGTGGTGGCAGCTATATTAATGCCGCTTAGTTCTATAAGTATCGTTGTATTTACGACGATAGCCACCTCAATTTTAGGTAAAAAACTTAAAACAATATGATTACACATTTACACATCCCTTCGGCAGTAGGGCCGTCTCATAATATAGCAGTATTACCTGTGTATACAGAGAGACAGCTTATAACTATGTTTTACAAATCTGTGCACCACAATGAGCCACAAGAGGGTTTTGATAGCTGGTTAAGCGCTGTGCAAAATCAACTCTCAGTAGTAGAGCAATTACCATCTAGAGATCAATCTTTTTATCTAGAGGCTCACGGTGTCATTTTACAAGAATTTAAAACCACATTGCAAGCCATTACAAGATTTGAGCATCAGTTTATGATGAGTTGTCCTTGTGCTGTACAAGGGGCTGGAGTGCTGCTTTCATCGCTACAGAAAGTATCAAAAAGACTTCAAAAAGTGATTGTGTAAAAGGTGTGTGTATGAGTTGTTTTACGCTTTCGCGAAAGCGCATTTAAAACTATTTAACAGTAACTGACATTTGTCATATTTCACCTTGAAGTTCACACGTAGTTTTACACCATAATCCTATCAGGTATGAGTATTATTTATATGCTTCTTGCAATAAGTGTGGTTGTCGCACTCATCTTTTTTGCAGCTTTTATACTGTCTGTAAAAAAAGGGCAATATGACGACACTTATACGCCATCTGTGCGTATGCTTTTTGAAGATGAGGTAATTACAACTAAGGCTTCTGAGAGTGATAATAAAGATCAAGCAAATTCAACCAATTTAAAACAGTAACCCATTTTTTTTATGGAAATACAAAAATTCTATTACGATAATAAAATCGTACGTAAGTTTATAATCGCGACGATGTTTTGGGGCATTATAGGGATGAGTGTGGGGCTTCTTCTAGCTTTTATGTTTCTTTTTCCTAACCTTACAGACGGCATCTCTTGGTTAAGTTTTGGTCGTTTGCGTCCGCTGCATACTAATGCTGTGATTTTTGCCTTTGTAGGTAACGCTATTTTTGCGGGTGTTTATTACTCTACACAACGACTTCTCAAAGCTCGTATGTGGAAAGACTGGCTTAGTAATCTTAACTTCTGGGGATGGCAGGCTATCATTGTAGGTGCTGCAATCACGCTACCTTTAGGTTTTACTACCTCAAAGGAGTATGCAGAGCTAGAGTGGCCTTTTGACATTGCTATCGCATTAATTTGGGTTGCTTTTGGGGCAAACTTAATAGGTACTATTCTTAAAAGAAGACAGCGACACCTTTATGTGGCAATCTGGTTTTATTTAGGAACATTTGTAACTGTAGCGGTATTACATATTGTAAACAGTATGGAGCTGCCAGTAAGCGCGCTTAAGAGTTACTCTATGTATGCTGGGGTGCAAGATGCACTAGTACAGTGGTGGTATGGTCACAATGCGGTGGCTTTCTTTTTAACAACACCATTTTTAGGTCTTATGTACTACTTTGTGCCTAAGGCCGCAAATAGACCGGTATACTCATACAGATTATCTATTGTACACTTCTGGTCTCTTATTTTTATTTACATCTGGGCAGGGCCACACCACCTGTTATATTCTGCACTACCAGACTGGGCACAAAACTTAGGAGTAGCCTTCTCTATTATGCTTATTGCTCCATCTTGGGGAGGTATGATTAATGGATTACTCACACTAAGAGGGGCTTGGGATAAAGTACGTACAGATCCTGTTCTTAAATTTATGGTAGTGGCAATTACAGGCTACGGTATGGCAACCTTTGAGGGGCCTATGTTATCGCTTAAAAATGTAAATGCCATCGCTCACTTTAGTGACTGGGTTATTGCACACGTACACGTAGGAGCACTTGCTTGGAATGGTTTCTTAACATTTGGTATGGTATACTGGATGGTGCCTAGGTTATTTAAAACTACACTGTGGTCTACTAAGCTTGCAAACGTACACTTCTGGGTAGGTACATTAGGTATTATACTTTATGCTTTACCTATGTATGTTGCTGGTTTTGTACAAGCATCTATGTGGAAACAATTTAATCCAGATGGTACACTTACTTACGGTAACTTTCTTGAGACAGTGAGTGAGATCATCCCGATGTACTGGATGCGTGCTATAGGAGGAAGTATGTTTATAGTAGGAGCGCTTATAGGAGTGTATAACTTAATAATGACAGCACGCTCGGGTAATGAAGTAACAGATGAGCTCGCAGAGGCTGCGCCACTTCAAAAAGTAACTAGAAAACGTACCTCAAAAGAGGGATACCACACTTGGTTAGAAAGACGCCCGGTAAAGCTTACCATTTTTGCAACTATTGCCATCCTTATAGGTGGTATGGTACAAATTATACCGTCACTTATGGTAGATGATTATGTACCTGTAATCTCAAGTGTAAAACCATACACACCACTAGAACTCGAGGGTAGAGATATTTATATACGAGAGAGCTGTGTATCGTGTCACTCACAAATGATACGACCTTTTAGAAGTGAGGTAGAGCGTTATGGTGAGTACTCAAAGGCAGGAGAGTATGTGTATGATCATCCATTTTTATGGGGAAGTAAACGTACGGGACCAGACCTTATGCGTGTAGGTGGTAAGTATAGTGACAACTGGCACTTAAACCACTTTTACGATCCGCAGAGCACATCGTCTGGTTCAATAATGCCATCTTATAAATGGCTTATCAAAAATGAGTTAGATAAAGATCTTACAGAAAAGAAAATGGAAGCAATGGTCACGCTAGGTGTACCCTATACTCAAGAGGAGATAGATAATGCTCAAGAGCTTATGACGGCACAAGGAACACAAATAGAGAAAAATCTTTATGCAGATCCAGACTTTGCAAATACCTATGAAGCAGATAAAAAATATGCCGAAGAGAATGGGCTAGATTTTATTGAGATGCGCAATCGTGAAGTGGTAGCTCTTATAGCTTACATACAACGATTAGGAACAGATATAAAAGTTAAAAACACAGACGGTACAACAACCATCATAAACGACTAAGCGATGTTAAAATTTGTAAAAGGAAATCTAGAAAATATTGATGGGGTTGAAATATACCCTATCATCTCACTACTTATATTCTTTGTCTTCTTTGCAGCCCTTTTCTGGTGGGTGTTTACAGCAAAGAAGAGCCACATAGCAGAGGTGAGCAACATACCACTTAACGACAATACACTTAATTCAAATAATTAAATCTATGAGAACAGTAGCATCATTTTTAAGAATCTTAGGCTTCTCGATACTGGGTTATTTTATCATAGATATTGCAGGGTCTACTGGAGAGATATCTATTTTTTTACAAGAACCTTGGATCTGGGCAGTACTGGGAGTAATCATTCTTTTTTATACCGCTGGTGAGATAAGCATAGAAGCCCTAAGAAGTATTCTATATAAAAGCCTCAAGCCAGACGCACAAAAAGTATATGATAAAGAGGCAGCTCTCGCAAAAGAAAACCAGTTTAAGTGGTTTAAGGAGAAGTATAAAGCCTCTCTAGGAAGTAAAGCAGTAGAGGAGGAGCACGAGATCATACTTGACCATAATTATGATGGGATCAAGGAGCTTGATAATAATTTACCGCCTTGGTGGGTATATATGTTTTATGCAACGATTGTCTTTGCGGTAATATACCTAGTACGATTTGAAGTGTTTAACGACTATGACCAAGAAGAAGAATATCAGGTTGCGGTTGCAGAGGCAAAAGCAGAAATAGAAGAATGGAAAAAAACAGCTAAGGATCTTGTAGATATTAATACAGTAACACTACTTACAGATGCTAGTGATATCAATGCTGGTAAAGCCATTTTCACAAATAACTGTATTGCCTGTCATAAAGCAGATGGTGGAGGAGGTATAGGTCCTAACCTTACAGATCAACACTGGATTCTAGGTGGAGGTATAAAAAATGTATTTAAAACCATTTCAGAAGGTGGTCGTGATGGTAAGGGTATGATTTCTTGGAAATCTGAACTTAAACCTGCAGAAATGGCTCAAGTAGCCAGCTTTGTACTCTCATTACAGGGTACTACTCCGGCAGAGCCTAAGCAAGCAGAAGGTGAGATCTGGATAGACCCAGACGCAGCACCTGTAACTGTACCTGTAAAAGAAGTAGACTCTCTAGTGGTAGAAGAGATTACCGTAGCAGCAAGTAATTAGTAAAAACAAGCACCTTATAATACCCCAGTATGGCAGAGCAAGGACAAGATAACTTTAGAGACACTATAGGCACTCTTAATGAGGAGGGTAAACGTGCTTGGGTTTTTCCTAAAAAGCCAGACGGTAAGTGGTACGAGTACCGCAAGTATGTAAGCTATGTATTGCTCTTATTTTTATTTAGTGCGCCTTTTATTAAAATAGGTGGTAACCAGTTTTTGATGTTTAACGTATTAGAGCGTCGCTTTAATATTTTTGGCTACCCATTTTGGCCACAAGATTTTCACCTGTTTGTAATAATGATGATTATTGGGGTGGTTTTTGTGATTTTGTTTACCGTTGCCTTTGGTAGATTATTTTGTGGCTGGGTATGCCCACAGACCATATTTATGGAAATGGTTTTTCGTCGTATTGAGTACTGGATAGATGGTGATAGAGGGAAACAAATACGACTTAAAAAAATGCCGTGGACAAAGGAGAAAATAAAAAAAAGAGCCCTTAAGTGGTCTATATTTTTTATCATCTCTTTTCTTATAGCAAATGTGTTTCTTGCCTATCTCATAGGCAGTGACCAGCTTATAAGATATATCACAGATGGACCGTCTAAGCACATAAGCACACTAGTATCATTACTTATTTTTACAGGTGTATTCTATTTCATATTTGCGTGGTTTAGAGAGCAAGTATGCATTATCGCTTGTCCTTATGGTCGTCTACAAGGTGTGCTGCTAGATAATAAATCTATTGTTGTGGCTTATGATCACAAACGAGGAGAAAAGGAAGAAGGTCGCGCAAAATTTAAAAAAAATGAAGAACGCGCCACTACAGGTAAAGGTGATTGTATAGACTGTTTTGCCTGTGTGCACGTATGTCCTACAGGTATAGATATACGTAATGGCACCCAGTTAGAGTGTGTAAACTGTACTGCTTGTATAGACGCCTGTGACCATATGATGGAGGCTGTAAATCTTCCCACAGGGCTTATACGCTATGCAAGTGAAGATAATATTGAGAAAAAAGAAAAGTTCAAATTTACACCTAGACTCAAGGGCTATACAGCTGTACTAGGTATTCTCATAGCGGTACTTATAGGGATGCTCTTTTTACGTAACGATGTAGAGGCACGTATCTTAAGATTACCAGGCCAACTTTATGAGCACAAGGCAGATAATATGATAAGCAATGTGTACACCTTTAAGCTAGTTAATAAAACCATAGAAGATATAAACGATGTGCACTTTAAACTTGCTTCTCACAAAGGGACTATAGAGGTTGTCTCAGGCAATTTTTTTGATATAAGCGGTCAAGGTCTTGCAGAAGGTACACTGTTTATTGAGATAAATGCAAGCGCTATTAAGAGTGATAAAGAACAACTAGAGGTTGAGGTGTATAGCGGTGATGAGCTTATAGAGACAACGGTTACCTCATTTTTAGGACCAAGAACGTATAGATAGTATAACGCTTTCGCGAAAGCAAAAAAAGAACAATTATGAAGTGGAACTGGGGAAAAGGTATTGTAGTGGGAATGATCTCATTTATGGCTTTCATACTGTATATGGTCATCACAATGAGCACAGATAAGAAGTATAGTCACGATCTGGTAACCGAAGAGTATTATGCAAAAGAAATGAAGTATCAAACCGAAATAGATGCCGAAACTAATGCAAATCTTCTTGAAGGTAAAATTAATGGAATACTTACTCCAGAGGGATGGTTACTTACATTTCCAGCATCTATAGATGCTAGTTCTATAAAGGGTACTGTCTCCTTATATAGACCGTCTAATGAGCTGTTAGATTTTGAAATGCCGCTTGCTATCACAGATGGTAAACAGCTCATACCAGATCATAAACTCATTGCTGGAAGATGGAATATCACAATCACCTGGAGTGATGGTGATCAAGATTATATGTATAAAAAATCAATAAGTTATTAAATGCTTTGGTCTGCACTCATATTCGGTTTATTAGGGAGTTTTCACTGTGTAGGGATGTGTGGGCCTATTGCGTTTATGTTACCCGTAGATCGTAAAAACCCCGTAAAGCGCTTTTTTCAATTATCAAGTTATCACGCAGGAAGAATTCTTACCTACAGCGTGATAGGTCTCATTTTTGGGGTAGTGGGGAAGAGTCTTAATCTCTTTGGTTTTCAGCAAAATTTGTCTATTGCTATAGGTGTTTTAATGATCGCTGTAATACTTATTCCTTCACGATTTTTAAGTAAGTATAGCATCTCAAAACCCATATATAAACTAGTGGGAAAAGTAAAAAGTAATATGGGAGCTGCGCTTAAAAAGAAAGATCCAGCAACGTTTTTTACCATCGGGTATCTTAATGGGTTGTTGCCTTGTGGACTTGTGTATATGGCAGTTTTTGGAGCGCTGGCTTCTGGAGATGCTTTACAGGGTGGTCTTTATATGGCCATTTTTGGATTAGGAACCATACCACTTATGACAACAGCTATCTACTTAGGTAACTTTTTAAAAGGAACGATTAAACAGCGCATAGTAAAAGCGATTCCTGTATTTGTAGTTATAATAGGAGTGCTGTTTATACTGCGTGGTATGGGCTTAGGGATTCCTTATATCTCTCCCTCAGAAAATGTGCGTATAGAAAAAATAGCCGCGCAGCACGCGTGTCACTAAGAGATATTACTAAACATAGATTTTTTTACAACCTCTAAACTTTAAACTTATGAAAAATTCATTATTACTACTCGTAGACTGGGGAATGGGAGCAATGTTAATAGGCGTTTTTGCCGTGGTGTGTATTGCGATGGTACTTATCGTATATAGTATGTCTCGCAACGGTAAATCTGCTACAAACCAAGAAGAAGATGATGCAAATAATAGCTAGTATAGTGGGCGCTTTATGTACCCGAGTAGTCTATAAAGTGATAGATATACGCATTGCTTTAATGTTTATTAAAGTGCAAAAAGGAGCTTAGGTTTAGACCGCTTTCGCGAAAGCGTTATTTAAAAAAACAAAAAAGGAGGAATCATCTTAATAGGTGATTCCTCCTTTTTTTATTATTATGACTTTTAGATTATACAGTCATAGAGAATAATTGTGTCTCTGGCTTTTTGCGCTGTAGGCGTAGGTCAAATGGTAGGCATATGTTACGCACAAAAGGTCTTCCTTTTTCTGTAATTTCGATACCAGTTGCATCTATTACTACTAAACCATCATTTTCTAACTCCTTAAGTTTTATAAGTACATCAGGTATTTCTGGGAAGTGTAGTTTTTGATCTGTCCACGAGGTTTTAAACTCACACATTAAGTTAAGAATATGCTGTCTTATAATAAGGTCCTCATCTGTAAGTAAATGCCCTCTAAAGATAGGGAGAATACCGTCTTCTACTAGCTGCTGGTACTCCTCAATGTTTTTTACATTTTGAGCAAAGCTGTACCAGCTATCACTTATAGCAGATACACCTAGACCTATCATTACTTGTGTCTTACTAGAGGTGTACCCCATAAAATTGCGATGTATTTTTCCTGCTTGTTGTGAGGTGTGAAGGCTGTCATTTACTAGCGCAAAATGATCCATACCTATCTCTACATAACCTGCCTCGACTAGCATTTTTTTACCTATCTCATATTGCTTTCTCTTTTGCTCTGCAGAGGGTAAATCTTGATCAGAAAAGCCACGCTGGCCGTTCCCCTTCATCCACGGTACGTGGGCATAGCTATAAAAAGCGATGCGGTCTGGTCGTAATTTTATGGTTTTTAAGATTGTACTTATCACATCATCTTGCGTTTGGAAAGGTAGACCATAAATAATATCGTGACCTACAGAGCTGTATCCTACTTCTCTTGCGGTTGTGGTTGCCGTTTTTACATTGTGATATGGCTGTACTCTGTTTATTGCTTTTTGAACAGTTTCATTATAATCTTGTACACCGTAGCAAACTCTGGTAAAGCCTTGTTTATGTAATGTTTCAAGATGTTTTTTTGTGGTATTGTTAGGATGTCCTTCAAAACTTAGCTCAAACTCTGTGGCTTTGTTGGTGAGGCTAAAGACTCCATCTAGTAGTCTATCTAGGTGCTCTGGAGAGAAGAAAGTAGGAGTACCACCACCTAGATGTAATTGCTTAACTAGGGGAGTGCTACCTAAAAGCTTTACATAAAGTGTGAGCTCTTTGAGTACAGATTGTATGTAAGGAATCTCCACACTGTGATTTTTTGTAATACGTTTATTACAGCCACAAAAGGTGCACATACTCTCGCAATAGGGTAAATGTATATAAAGACTTATACCTTCTGTAGTGTTACTTTCATTAAAACTATTTACTAAGGTTTCTTTCCATCCTTTAAGGGTAAATAGCTCTTTATTCCAGTAAGGAACCGTAGGGTAACTCGTATATCTGGGTCCAGCAACGTTGTATTTTGATATAAGTGTGCACATAAAAAATATTTTTTTTCAAAAATAATATGTGAGCAAGATCTAGTTTATGACAATTGTCATATGGAGAAAATAGTAAAT
>ENA-ORXC01000849-ORXC01000849.1-marine-metagenome-genome-assembly--contig:-NODE-849-length-19698-cov-3.586413_pt1 | contig 19698 bp, 18 predicted proteins | sample MGYA00237865_ERZ511478 | MGnify/ENA metagenome assembly ERZ511478 | reverse complement strand
TCTCGCGCGCGACGCGCCGAAGCCGGGCGATGGGACCGTTGCCCCGCGGCTTGCCGTTGCTTGCCGGATCGACGCCCGCCCGAGGCTTCGGGGCCGTCGCCGGAGGCGTCGGGTCTGCCGTCGATGCCGAGGGCGCAGGCGGCGTGGAGGATGTCGTCACGCTCAGGCCCCCGTCAACCGCACGCGCGGATCGATGACGGCGTAGAGGATGTCGACGATCAGGTTGATGACGACGAACATCACCGCGATCAGCAGCAGGTACGCGGCCATGATCGGGATATCGACGAACTGCACCGCGTTGATGAAGGCCAGCCCCAGCCCCGGCCACTGGAACACCGTCTCCGTCACGATCCCGAAGGCGATGATCGAGCCAAGTTGCAGCCCGATCACCGTCGTCACCGGCACCAGCGTATTCACCAGCGCATGGCGGAAATGCACGGCGCGCTTCGTCAGGCCCCGGGCGTGGGCGAAGCGGATATAGTCCTGACGCAGCACCTCCAGCATCTCGGACCGGACCAGCCGCATGATCAGGGTCATCTGGTAGAGGCCGAGGGTTATGGCAGGCAGAATCAGGGCCTTCAGGCCCGAGGCCGTCAGCAGGCCGGTCGTCCACCACCCGATCTCCACCGTCCGGCCCCGACCGAAGGAGGGAAGCCACCCCAACTCGACCGAAAAGACGTAGATCAGCAGGATTCCGATCAGGAAGGTCGGCAGCGACACGCCGATCAGGGACAGCGCCATCACCGATTGCGTCACGAACCCGTCCCGCCGGATGGCCGTCACCACGCCCAGCGCGATACCGATGGCGATGGCGAAGAACCCGGAGACGAGCGCGAGTTCCAGCGTGGCGGGCAGGCGCTCCAGCAGGATATCGACCACCGGCCTGCCCTGACCGTAGCTGACCCCGAAATCGCCCTGCGCCGCCCGGGCCATGAAGCTGAAATACTGCGCGGGCAGGGGCCGGTCGAGGCCCAGCTCGCCCCGCAACCGGTCGATATCCTCCTGCGTCGCTTCCTGCCCCAGCAGGTTGTCGACGGGGTCGCCCAGAAAGCGGAACATCGCGAACGCCACCAGCCCCACCGCGAGCAGGACGATCAGGGACTGGAAGAGGCGGCGGAGGATGTAGGCGAGCATGGGCGGGGGTTCTCTGAAATTAGGGCCTGCCCCGGACTTGATCCGGGGCCTGTCGCCACGAAGAAGCGTCCTCGCGTGCTTCAACAGGCCCCGGATCAAGTCCGGGGCAGGTAATAAGTAAAGACGCTTATTCCACCGTCACCCAGCGCAGGATGAAGAAGTTGTCCGGGCGCTGCGTCATCGTCACGTTCGCGTTCGTTCCCCAGACGAGGGGCTGGACGTAGAGCGGCACGTAGGCCATCTCGTCCTGAAGGATCTTCGCACTCTCGTCCAGCATCGCCTGCCGCTTGCCCTCGTCGATCTCGGACTGGATCATCGGCAGCATCTCGTCGATACGGTCATTCGAGTAATCGCCGAAATTCCAGCTTCCCAGCTTCTTCTCGGCATTGGGGGTCGAGGCGAGGAAGCGCAGCGGGTGTTCGGCGTCGAAGGTGCCGGGGGACCAGCCCAGCAGGTACATGTCGAAATTGTCCTCGCGCAGTTCGGGCCAGTAGTTCTGCACCGGCATCGCGTCGAGTTCGGCCCTGATCCCGACCTGCGCCAGCATCCCGACGACGGCCTGACACACCGCCTCGTCGTTCAGATAGCGGTTGTTCGGGCATTTCAGACCGAAGGAGAAGCCGTCCTCGTATCCCGCTTCCGCGAGCAACGCCCTGGCCCCGGCGACGTCATAGGCGGGGCGGTCGGCATGGGCGGTCGAGTATCCGCGCATGGCGGGACTGACCAATTGGCTCGCCTCCTCCGCCGAACCGCGCATGATCGTCCTGAGGATGGCGGGCACATTGATCGCATGGGCGACCGCCCTGCGCACGCGCACGTCCTGGAACGGGTTCGCCTCGCCCGCCTCGTCGGTGTATTTCAGCGTATTGTTGCCATGGCCGAAGCCGAGCATGATGACCCGCGCCTCGATCCCCTGGATGACGGTCACGTCGGGGTTGGCGTTCAGGCGGGCGGCATCCTGGATCGGCACCGGGTTGATGAAATCGACATCGCCGGACAACAGGGCCGCGACGGCGGTGGCCGGGTTCTGGATCGGGGTGAACTCGGCGCGGGTGATATTGTGCTCCGCCTCGCCCCACCAATCGGCGTGGGGTTCGAGCACCGTGCGCAGGCCCGGCTCGCGCGACGTGACGCGGAAGGCGCCGGTGCCGTTGGTGTTCAGCGTGGCGAAGTTGCCGTTTTCCTTGTCGGGCGTGGCCGCGTCGTTCGCCTCGGCCCAGCCGCTGTCCATGATCATCCAGTTCGCGATGGAATCCGGAAACAGGGGGTTGGGGGCGGTGGTCATGAAGTCGATGGTGGTGGCATCGACCACCTTCACATCCGACACGGGGGCGAACCAGCTACGGGTGTCGGACGCCTCGTCCGAGGCGCGCCGGTACGAGAACAGCACGTCCTCGGCGTCGAATGTCGCGCCATCGTGGAAGGTCACGCCCTCGCGCAGCGTGAACCGCCACCCCTCGCCTTCGCCGATCGGCTCCCAGCTTGCCGCCAGCGCGGGTTCGATGGCCATGTCCTTGCCCCGGCGGACCAGCCCTTCGTAGACATTGTTCAGAAAGCCCAGAACCGGGGCGGAGTTGACCGCGTGAGGGTCCATCGTCTGGGGATCGGTAGTGCCCGCCCACTTGAAGTCTCTGGCGAAGGCCGGTGTCGTCGCCAAGGCGGCAACCGCCCCCGCGCATAGTAGTTTTCTCATCCCGTTTCCCCTGTTCCGTGCAGCCGTCGTGGTTGCCTGTCCTCGACTCACCGTACTCTAGGCACGACGGCGCGGCTTTGCACATTAATTTGAAGGCGGCCCGGCCCCTCGCGCGGCGATCCGTTCGCGGTTGAGGGTGTAGATGCCGGAGGCGACGATGATCAGCGCGCCCACCCATGTCCACCCGTCCGGCAACTGGCCGAAGATGAAGAACCCGTAGAGCGTTCCCCACAGCAGCAGGCTGTACTGCACCGGCGCGACGACGACGGCCTGCGCCGCATCCAGCGCCATGATGACGAGGGTTTCGGCCATCGCCGCCGCGACCGCCAACGCCACCAGCACCGCGATCTCCACCCCCGATGCCGGGGTCCGCCAGAAGAACGGCAGCGGGATCGTCAGCAGGGTCCACGAGACGATGGCGGTGTAGGCGACCGTCGTCGACGTGCGGTCGTCTCCCGCCAGCAGGCGCGACAATACCTGACGCAGGGCGAAGGCACCCGCCGCGACCACCAGCAATCCCGCCGCCGGGTGGATGACCCCCATCCCGGGGCGGATCACGATCAGCGCGCCCAGAAATCCGACGGTGACGGCGGCCCAGCGGCGCATTCCCACCGGCTCGCGCAGGATCATCGCGCCCATCACTGTCACCAGGAACGGGGCGACGAAGGTGATGGCCACCGCGTCGGCCAGCGGCACGTACCCGACCCCCACGATGAACAGCGTCCCCGAACAGGCCGCCAGCACCCCGCGTCCGATCTGCAATTTGGGATGGGCGGAATGCAGCACCGACCGCCCCCGATACGCGATGAACACCAGCACCCCGACGAACAATCCGAGTTGCCGGAACCAGACGATCTGGAGCGGGTGCAGCGTCTCCGTCAGAAACTTCGCCATCGCGTCGACGCCGGAGAACAGGAACATCCCCGCCGCCATCAGGGCGATCCCGCGCAGGCTGTCGGTGCGCTTCGCCGAGAGCGGCCTCTTCAGCGGCGTGAGGGGCGGAATGGCGATGGGGGTTCTCCGGCAGGTGGCCCGGCGACTCGGGCCTCGGGGGTCAGTGTTAGCCGGGCCGGGTCCGGTCGTCCATGAATCCCGGCGACTCGCGACCGGGTATCGGATAGACAGGCCCCCCACCGACGACAGCGGAGAGACTGGCCGATGCGCCCCTTGAGGATCGGAAACAGGACGGCGCGGATTCTGTGGCTGACGTCGCAGGGGTTGGGGGCGGCCCCGACCGGGGCGCTCGACCTGATGGGAATCATCCGCGCGCTGGGCTTCGTGCAGCTCGACTCCATCCAGGTCGTCGCTCGCGCGCATCACCATATCCTGTGGAGCCGCAACCAGAACTACCGCGAACCGATGCTCGACCGGGTGACGGGGCGCGCGGGGGGCGTGTTCGAGCATTTCACCCATGACGCTTCCCTCCTCCCCATGGAATTCCTGCCGATGTGGCGCAGGCAGTTCCGGCGCAAGCGCGAGAGGATCGACGGCTCCGGCTGGTTCGGCACCATGCTCGACGCCCCGGGGCGCGCGGCGATCAGGGCGCGCATCGCCGCCGAGGGACCGCTTTCGACCCATGCCTTCGACACGAAGGTCGCGGGACCCAGGGAGATGTGGTCGCGGCCCCCGCACAAGCTGGCGCTGGACTACATGTGGTATGCGGGCGAACTGGCGACCTCGCACCGGGTCAACTTCACCAAGTACTACGATCTGGCCGAGCGGGTGTTTCCGGATGACCTGCGCCGGGTCGACATGCCCGACGCCGCGCAGGTCGACTGGCTGTGCAATGCGGCGCTGGACAGGCTGGGCTTCGGCTCTCTCGCCGATATCAAGGCGTTCTGGGATGCGACCGACCGGGCCGAGGTCGCCGCCTGGGCCGAGCGCGCCGCCGATGCGATTCTGCCCGTCGCGGTCGAGACGGCGGGCGGAGAGTGGGTTCCCGGCATCGCCCCCCTCGACATCGAATCGCGCATCGCCGCGCTGAAACCCGCCACCACCCGCCTGCGCATCCTCAACCCGTTCGATCCGGTGACGCGGGACCGGGCGCGGCTGGCGCGGTTGTTCGGGTTCGAGTACCGGATCGAGATGTTCGTCCCCGCCGCGAAGCGGGTCTGGGGCTACTACGTCTTTCCGATTCTGGAGGGGCATCGCTTCACGGGGCGGATCGAGGTGAAGGCCGACCGCAAGGCCGGGGTGCTGAATGTCCTTAACTTCTGGCCGGAGCCGGGTATCGACTGGACGGTCGGGCGGCACGCGAAGCTGGACGCGGAACTGGAGCGGCTCGCCCGTTTCGTCGGTGTTACGGAGGTGTCGCGGGAACTCTAATCGGTTCCACAGGACTAAATCATCCTTTCGATGAATGGGGTCCGCCTTCGACAGGGCGCTTGCATTCTTGTACCGTTGTGTTCATGCATACATGAGATCAGACCCGCGATGGAGCGACACCGATGCCGTCACCGGGCAAGGATCAGAAACGCATTCCCGATTTCATGAGTGCAGTCGAAATCGACCGGTCCCGATCGCTCAGCGGGCAGATCTACGACATCGTCCGGCTCAACATCATCCGCGAAACCCTCAAACCCAACGACCCGATCAACGAGACCGATCTGAGCACGTGGTTCGGGGTCAGCCGCACGCCGGTGCGCGAGGCGTATCTGCGCCTGCTGGATGACGGCCTGATCCGGACGCGGAACAAGGTGGGGACGAGCGTGGCCCCCATCGACGAGGCGCGGGTGCGCGAGGGGATCGTCATCCGCCGGGCGCTGGAGCGGGAGGTCGTCAAGCTGATCTGCGAGACCGGGGCCGACCTGCGCCCGTGCGACACGGTGATCGCCCTGCAAAGGGTGGCCGTATCGCATGGCGATCACATCGAATTCTTCCGCCAGGACGAGGACTTCCACGCTACGCTGGCGACGATTGCCGGGCTGCCCGCCGCCTGGCGGCTGGCCCATTCGGTAAAATCCCATACCGACCGGGCGCGCGTCGTCCTGACCAGGTGGGAACCCGACCGGATGGACGTTTCCCTGAAAGAACACATCGCGCTGATCGACGTCCTGCGCGACCGCGATGCGGAACTGGCCCAGGCCCTGGTCAGCAGGCATATCAATTCGGCCTTCGACAAGGTGGACGACAATGCTGCATCCTGACCGCTTCTTTCCCGCCGATCCCGGCACGCGGGGCATCGCGCGGCGGCTCTATGCCGAAGTCGCGACCCTGCCGCTGATCTGCCCGCACGGTCATACGGACCCCGCATGGTTCGCCGCGAACGAGGCGTTTGCGGACCCCGCGCAACTATTGATCGTGCCGGATCACTACATCCTGCGCATGCTGGTATCGCAGGGGGTCCCGCATTCGGCACTGGGCGTCCCCACCCGCGACGGCACGCCCCACGAGACGGACGGCCGCGCGATCTGGCGATTGTTCGCGCAGAACTACACGCTCTTCCGGTCGACGCCGGTGCGGTACTGGATGGACTACACGCTGGAGACGCTGTTCGGGATCGAGACGCTGGACGCCGCGACCGCCGATGCCACCTATGACCGCATCGCGCAGGCGCTGGCCTCCGACGCCTTTCGCCCCCGCGCGCTGTTCGACGGCTTCGGGATCGAGGTGCTGGCGACCACGGATTCGTGCCTCGACGATCTGGGGCACCACAAGGCGATCCGCTACAGCGGGTGGCCCGGATACGTGGTGCCGACCTATCGCCCCGATCCGGTGACCAACCCCGACAGCCCCGGTTTCGCCCACAATATCGCCCGGTTCGGCGAGATAACGGGCGAGGATACCGGCACATGGGCGGGCCTGCTGAAGGCGCATCGGGTGCGGCGAGCGGATTTCATCGCGATGGGGGCGACGGCCACCGACCACGGCCACCCCAGCGCGCGCACAGAAAATATGGGCGTTTCCGCCTGCGAGTCGCTGTATGCCGCCATCCTGTCCGGCACCGCCAATGCGGATCAGCGCGAGGCTTTCCGGGGCCAGATGCTGACCGAAATGGCGCGGATGAGCATCGAGGATGGGCTGGTCATGCAGCTTCACCCCGGCTCGCGCCGCAATCACAGCCCCTTCGTGATGGACCGTCATGGCCCGGACATGGGCTTCGACATTCCCGGGCGCACGAATTTCGTCGGGGGGCTGAAGCCGCTGCTGGATGCCCATGGCCATGACCCGGCGCTGACGCTGATTCTGTTCACACTGGACGAGACGGCCTACAGCCGCGAACTGGCCCCGATGGCCGCCGCGTATCCGTGCCTGAAGCTCGGCCCCGCATGGTGGTTCTTCGACAGTCCGGAGGGGATGATGCGGTATCGCCGGATGACGACCGAGACGGCGGGCTACTGCAATACCGTCGGCTTCAACGACGACACCCGCGCCCTGCCCTCCATCCCCGCGCGGCACGACATGGCGCGGCGGGTCGACTGCGCGTATCTGGCGCGTCAGGTCGCCGAACATGCGCTGGGCGAGGACGAGGCGGCGGAGGTGGCGGTCGATCTGGCCTGGCGTCTTGCCCGCAATGCCTACGGTTTCGGGGATGCGGCATGAGACAGACTTGGCGCTGGTTCGGCCCCCATGACAGCATCGCGATCGAGGAAATCGAGCAGACCGGCGCGACCGGCATCGTCACCGCCCTGCACCACATCCCCAACGGCGCGGTATGGCCGGCGGAGGAAATCGCCTTGCGGCAGGCTCGGGTCGGCACGCGCAGCGACGGCACGCCCTCGGCCCTGACCTGGGATGTGGTCGAGAGCCTGCCCGTCTCGGAGGAGATCAAGAAGCAGGACGGCGACTGGCGCGCCCATATCGCGAACTACAGGACCAGTCTGGAGAACATCGCCGCCGCCGGGATCGAAGTGGTGTGCTACAACTTCATGCCCGTACTGGACTGGACGCGCACCGATCCGGGGTGGCGGCTGGGCGACGGGGCAAGCTGCATGCGGTTCGACCTGATCGATTTCGCGGTCTTCGACCTGTTTATTCTGGCCCGCGAGGGCGCGTGGCGGGACTTTCCCGAGGATGTGGTCGAAGCGGCCCGGGCGCGTCACGGCGCGATGACCGGGGAAGACCGCACCCGCCTGACGGCCAATATCGTCATGGGCCTGCCGGGGGCCAATCAGGATCTGTCGTTCGAAGGATTCAAGGCCCTGCTCGACACCTATCGGGGGATCGACGCCGACCGCCTGCGCGCGCATCACCATGCGTTTCTGGCCGAGATCGTGCCTGTGGCCGAGCGTCTGGGCCTGCGCCTGTGCTGTCACCCCGACGATCCGCCCTTCGCGCTGCTGGGCCTGCCCCGCGTCGTCTCGACGGAGGAGGATTACGCGCGGATGCTCGCGGCGGTGGACAGCCCCGCCAACGGCATCACCCTGTGCAGCGGTTCGCTGGGGGTGGACCCGGGCAACGACCTGCCCGGCATGATGCGCCGTCTGGGCGCGCATGTCCATTTCCTGCACCTGCGCAATGTCCGGCGCGAGGAGGCGCGGTTCCCGGGGTCGTTCCACGAGGCCGCGCATCTGGACGGCAGCACCGACATGGTCGCCCTGATCGCCGCCGTTCTGGACGAGGAAGCCCGCCGAAAGGCCGAGGGCCGCACGGATTGCACGATCCCCATGCGCCCCGACCACGGCCACGCGATGGCGGATGACTTCAGGCGGGTGCAGCAGCCCGGCTATCCCCTGATCGGGCGCTTGCGCGGGTTGGCCGAACTGCGCGGCGTGGTCGCGGGGCTGTCCGGGGCGCGGGGGGTGCGGTCATGAGCGATGCGCCCCGCTACACCCCCGAAGAGCACGGCACCGGCATCGTCCATATCGGCCCGGGTGCCTTTCACCGGGCGCATCAGGCGGTCTATACCGACGATGTGCTGGCCCTGCATGGCGGCGACTGGCGGATCGAGGGGGTCAGCCTGCGCAGCACGGCGGTGGCCGATGCCCTGAATGCGCAAGGGGGTCGCTACACCCTCGTCATCCGGGGTGACGGCCCTCCCGCCTATCGCCCCATTCACAGCATCGCCCGTGTCCATGCGGCCACGCGGGGGATGGAACCCGTGATGGCGGCACTGGTTCGTTCAACGACCCGGATCGTCAGCCTGACGGTGACCGAAAAGGCCTATGCGGATCGGACGGAGGGCGGCGTGGCCGATATCCTCGCCCGGGCGCTGCACGCACGGTTCGAGGCCGGGGATACTCCCTTCACCGTCCTGTCCTGCGATAACCTGCCCCATAACGGTGCCGTCGCGCGCAACGCGGTCCTGCAGTCCGCGCACCGGATCGACCCCGCCTTGGCGACGTGGATCGACGAAAGGGGAGCCTTCCCCTCCACCATGGTCGACCGGATCACTCCGGCCAGCGATGCAAACCTGTCTGCCGAGGTCGCGCGCGCTACCGGCTTCGCCGACCGCGCCCCGGTCGTGACGGAGCCGTTCAGCCAGTGGGTGGTCGAGGACGATTTCGCCTTTGGCCGACCCGCGTGGCAGGATGTCGGCGTGCTGATGGTGTCCGATGTGGCCCCGTTCGAGCGCATGAAGCTGCGCATGCTGAACGGCGCGCATTCGATGCTGGCCTATGCCGGATTTCTGTCAGGGCATACCTATGTGCGCGACGTGATGGCATCGCCGCAACTCGCGCGCCTGGTCGCGCGCCATGTCGCCGGGGCGGCGCACACGCTGGAGCCGCTGGAGGGCATCGACTTCGCCGCCTATGCCGAGGAGTTGCTCGGGCGGTTCCGCAATCCGGAAATCGCCCATGAAACCTGGCAAATCGCCATGGATGGCAGCCAGAAGATGCCGCAACGGATTTTCGACCCGGCGATCGACGCGCTGGACCGGGGGCAGGATACCGAACCTTTCGCCTTCGCCACGGCGGCATGGTTGCGGTATCTGGGCGGTCGGCATGACGATGGCCGCCCCTATGCCCTGCGCGACCCGCGCGAGACCGAGTTCGGCGCACTGGCCGATCTCTGCGCGCAGGACACGGTGGACGCCGTCTTCGCCCTGCCCGACCTCGTACCCCGCCCCCTCGCCTGCAGTTCGGATTTCCGCCGCGCCGTGGCCATGGATCTGGAGACGATGCGCACTCTGGGCATGGTGCGCGCGATCGAGGATGGTGCCGTGAGCGCCTGACCCCTGCGTCACCGCCCGCCCTTGCGCCCGATCAGGCCCTTGGACGGATCGTAGGCATAGATCGCGCCGCACAGGAACAGGGCCGTCACCCCCACCACCACGACCAGCGCGTGCCCGTCGAGCTGACCGTAGAGCGCATGGCGGATCAACTCGACGCTGTAGGTGAAGGGGTTGAGGCGGCATATCCGGTAGAGCAGCAGACTCGATTCCTCCATCCGCCACAGGGGGTAGAGGGCGGAGGACGCGAAGAACATCGGGAAGATCACGAAGTTCATCACCCCCGCGAAATTCTCCAGTTGCCGGATGGCCGAGGACAGAAACAGCCCCATCGCGCCCAGCATCATCCCCGACAGGACCAGCGCGGGCAGGACCGTCAGGTATCCGATCAGGGGCGGCTCGATCCCCCAGAACCAGGCGATCAGCAGAAAGGCGTAGACCTGCGCGATCGACACCGCGACCCCGGCCATCAGCTTGGCGGTCAGCAGGAACCAGCGCGGATAGGGGCTGACCAGCAGCGTCCGCATCGCCCCCGTCTCCCGGTCATAGACCATCGACAGCGACGACTGCATCCCGTTGAACAACTGGATCATCGCGCACAGGCCCGGGGCGATATAGACCTCGTAGAGCACGTAGGTCGAATAGGGTTCGACGATGGAGACGCCCAGCACAGACCGGAACCCGGCGGCAAAGATGAACAACCAGACGAGCGGGCGCACGAGGGCGGCGAGGAACCGCTCGCGCTGTTTCGCGAATCGCAACGCCTCGCGCCAGACGATGCCGCCGAAGCAGACCATGCGCCCGGCCCAGTTCAGCCGGCCCGGCATCACGCGACCCGCTCCGCCGGCGCCGCGCCGGTCAGGGCGAGGAAGGCATCGCTCAGGGTGCCGTTCGCGGCCAGCGCGGCGGCGGTATCGCGGGCCAGCACGGCCCCTTCGTGCAGCACGACCACATCGTCCCCCGGCGCGATCTCGTCCAGAAGATGCGTGGCCCAGAGGACGCCGACGCCCTGCTCCGCGACCATCCCGCGCACCGCTGCCACCACATCCAGACGCGATTGCACGTCGAGACCCACGGTCGCCTCGTCCAGCAGCAGCAGTTTCGGATCGTGCAGCAGGGCGCGGGCGATCTCGGCCCGGCGCGTCTGTCCGCCCGACAGGGTCGCGACCCTGGCATCGGCCCGGTCAAGCAGCCCCACGCGGTCCAGCGCCGCATCGCCCCGCCCCCGCGCCTCGCGCCGCCCGATACCGTGCAGGGCGGCGTGGTAGCGCATGTTCTGGCGGACCGTCAGGCTCATATCCAGCGAGCGGCTCTGGAACACCACCCCCATCCGTGCCAGCGCCGGGCCGGGTTCGCGCCGCACGTCGTGACCGCCGACCTCGATGGTGCCGCCGACATTGTCGTACAGGCGGGTGATCAGCGAGAACAGCGTCGTCTTGCCCGCCCCGTTCACCCCCAGCAGCGCGGTGAACCGCCCCGCCATCACGTCGAGCGAGACATCGCGCAGCGCCCGGGTCCTGCCGAACGCATGGCTGACCCCGGCCACGCGCAGGGCGAGGGGTTCGTGCGTGCTCACTGGATGCTGATCGAGACTTTCTGGCTGTCCCCCCGGCTGCCGGGGATGCTCAGGGTGTAACGCCCCGGCTTGATGGCGATGAAGGACAACTCGATCGTCCCCTCGTCGTCGAATTCGAAACTGTCGATCCCGAGGGGGCGGACTTCCAGATCGTCGATGACGATCTCGTTGATCCAGACCGCGCGGAAGAAATCGGCCCCCGCCAGCGCCAGTTCGGCGGAACCGTCCGACACGATATCGATCTTGTAGTACACCCCCGATTGCAGATTCAGATCCCCCTCCGCCAGCGGCTGGCCCGAAGCCATGGTGATCGGGGGCAGTTCCACGCGGTTGCATTTCGCCAGCAATCCCGCGAACCCCATCCGCTTCGCATCGCAGAGGGGCGCGGCGTGGGAGGCGAGCGGCACGGCGAGAGGGGCGAGGACCAGACCGAGGGCGACGAGGGTGTTTTTCATGGCAAACCTCATTCAGGCGCAAAGACGATGCCCCGGGGCTGTTCGCCAGGGGGCGGACACGATGACCTCCGGCGATTGCACCTCACCGGCACCCCGGCACCGACCGGGTGGATCTTTCACATCGACGATCGTGGCGATACTATCTTCCTTGCTCGCGATGTACAGGGGGTTCCCGCTGGAGTACGGGTTCCGGGCTGAAGGTGCCGGCAGATGACCGGGTTTCGGCGCGCACCGCAAAAAGCCCCTTGGCCTCGAACCGAAATCACGCATAGGCTGACGCGACCTGCGAACCGTTTCGGGGCAGACTTTCGGAGCGATACGACCATGCGGGGCATCGTCAGGGCAGTCGATACGGACAGGCGCACGTGATGCGCGGCTTCATCCGGGTCGTGGATGCGATCAACTACCGGTTGGGCCGGGTGGCGATGTACGGCATCTTCGCGCTGATGGCCGTGTTGCTGTGGTCGTCGATCAGCAAGACGTTCTTCCTGCCCTCGCTCTGGACGCTGGAAATGGCGCAGTTCATGATGGTCGGCTACTACATCCTCGGCGGCCCCTATGCGATGCAGATGGGGGCGCATGTGCGGATGGATCTGATCTATGGCGGGTGGTCGCCAAAGCGCAAGGCGGGGGTCGATATCGTCACCATCCTGTTTCTGATCGTCTATCTGTGCGTGCTGCTCTATGGGGCGGTCGGGTCGACGGCCTATTCGCTGGGCTACTGGAAGACCGAGCCGTTCTCGTTCTTCGCGGGCCTGCTGACCGGAGACGAGAAGATCGGGCGGATGGAGCGGTCGTCCTCCGCCTGGCGGCCCTGGATGTGGCCGGTCAAGACGGTGATGATCGTCGGATTCTTCCTGATGCTGCTGCAATGCGTCTCGGAACTGTTCAAGGACATCCTGCGCCGCCGGGGCGAGGTGGCCTGAATGAGGATAGTTTTGTGCGCTGAAATACAAGAATACCTCCCCTGCCCCGGGCGAAGACCCGGGGCCTCGACGAGTAGTGTGTCGACCTGCGAGGCCCCGGGTCTTCGCACTGGGCAGGGGGAAACTGAACATGGGCTATGAGCTGATCGCCACCCTCATGTTCTCCGCGATGATGCTGATGCTGCTGACGGGGCAGCGGGTATTCGGGGCCATCGGGTTCGTCGCCGTCATCGCCGCCCTGCTGCTGTGGGGGGACAAGGGCGGCTACGACATCGCGTTCTCTTCCTCGATGAAGCTGATGAAGTGGTATCCGCTGCTGACCCTGCCGATGTTCATCTTCATGGGTTATGTCCTCTCGGAATCCAAGATCGCGGACGACCTGTACAAGATGTTCCATGTCTGGATGGGCGGTCTGCGCGGAGGGCTGGCCATCGGGACCATCGGGCTGATGGTGCTGATCTCGGCCATGAACGGGTTGTCCGTCGCGGGCATGGCCATCGGGGCGACCATCGCGCTGCCAGAACTGCTGAAGCGGGGATACGACAAGAGGATGGTCACGGGGGTGGTGCAGGCGGGGTCGTCCCTGGGCATTCTCGTTCCGCCCTCGGTCGTGCTGGTGCTGTACGCCATGATTGCGCGGCAACCGGTGGGGCAGTTATGGCTGGCCGGGATCGTCCCGGGGTTGATGATGGCCACGATGTTCGTCGCCTATATCGCCATCCGCTGCCGCCTGAACCCCGCCCTCGGCCCTGCGCTGGGCGAGGAGGAGCGGGCGATGCCCCGAAGCGAGAAGATGCGCCTGCTGCGCGCGGGCCTGCTGCCGCTCGGCATCTTCGCGGTCATGATGGTGCCGTTCGTGAACGGGTGGACGTCGCTGGTCGAAAGCTCGGCCATCGGGGCGCTGGCGGCCTTCGTCGCGGCGGTGCTGAAGGGGCGGATGAATCGCGAGGTGTTCGAGAATTCGGTGCGCAATACCTTGGGCATTACCTGCATGTTCATGTGGATCATCCTCGCCGCACTGGCCTTCGGCGCGGTGTTCGACGGGCTTGGCGCGGTCAAGGCCATCGAGAGCCTGTTCACCGAAAAACTGGCCCTGTCGCCCTGGACGATCCTGATCCTGATGCAGCTCAGCTTCATCCTGATGGGCACGTTTCTGGACGATACGGCCATGCTGGTCATCGTCGCGCCGCTCTATGTGCCGCTGGTCGGAGAGTTGGGGTTCGATCTGATCTGGTACGGCATTCTCTACACCATCACGACCCAGATCGCCTATATGACGCCGCCTTTCGGCTACAACCTGTTCCTGATGCGCGCGATGGCCCCGCCGGAGATAACCCTGCGCGACATCTACGCCTCCATCACGCCGTTCGTGCTGGTCATGGTCTGCGCGCTGGCGCTGGTAATGGCGTTTCCGGCGCTGGCGACGTGGTTGCCGGGGGTGGTGTACGGGAACTGAAAAGCCCCGCCCGGACGAACCGGACGGGGCTTCGGATTGCAGGTGAAGGCAATCGGGGTGGTGCTTATACCAACGGCGCGAAACAAGGACCGCTCTGCCCAGGACGCAGACCCGGGGCAGAGCGAAGTTGCGCACTGCTTATCTAGGCCCCGGGTCTGCGCCCGGGGCAGGGGCATCCTTCTGGAACGGTCAGCAATAAAGGCCGTTGATATTACTCGAAGCGACCGATCTCGATGGCGGCGTCATTGGCCATCAGGGTCGAACTGCCTTCGAAATCGACGTCGGGCAGGGCGTCGAACTGCTCCTCGGTCATGCCCAGCAGGACGGCACGGTCCTCGCCGCGAATGGCGATCTGGTCGACGCGCAGGGCGACTTCGGTATCACCGATGCCGAGAAATCCGCCATGCTCGACGATCACGTAGGTCTGGCCGTCTACCTGCACGAGACGGTCGATATCGCCGACATACTCGTCGTTGCGGCCATACACGTCGATCCCGGCGATCTCGTCGGCGCGCAGCGAAACCATCGTGGTGCCGGAGCGCATCTCGCGGTCCGCGTCGTTTTCGAGCATCAGCTCGCGCGAGGTGGCGGCATCCATGTTCTCGCGATTGGCCATCAGTTCGGCGCGCTCGGCTTCCTTGCTGCCCGGTCCGGTAAAGCGGATCACGGCATCGCCGACCTGCGTGAAGTTGATTTCCGGCTCGCCGTCCATCTCCATGGTGACCTTGGGGTCGGTGCCTTCGAAGCGCACGGTGGGCTGGGTGCGGTTGAAGGAGTAGCGCGTGGCTTCGGCCGGTTCGACCATGTCCACGGTCGCCTCGCCCGCGTCGACGGTGGCGTCCGCCGCCATCTCGCCGGTGCGCACGGCACCGTCACGGCCGATCCGCTCGGCGCGGGTGCGCAGGGGGGTGTCGTTGTCGGCGAGCGCGGCATCGCCGTCCACCAGACGCGCATTCACGTCGACATCCAGTTCAGGCTCGCCCTGGCTGACGGTGATCGTGGGCTTCGGCATCACGACGCGAACCTTCGGCGCGGGCTGGTTCATCGCGATTTCGGGGTCGGCCATCTCGATGAAGATCTCGGGGGCGGGCTGCGAAATCGTGATGACGGGACGCGGCATCATGACCGAGATATCGGCGGCGGGCTGGCGCACCACGACGGTCATCGCGGACTGCTTGACGGAGACATCGGCGGGCGACTGCTCGACCGAGACCTGGGCGCCGGGGATCTGCACGCCGACTTCGGGGTCCGGGATGCGGGCGACGACTTCGCCCTCGACCACGGCACGCTGTTCGATCTCGACCGTGCGGGTCAGGGTCTCGCTGGTGGAGAAGCCTTCGGATTTCGTGGTGGAATCGGCGTTCGCGGCCTGCATCTTCGCGGTCAGGCCCCCGGCGCGCTCGACGCGGTCGATGTAGTACAGGCATTCCTGACGGTCGTTCTTGCGCACGACGTCGCGCACGCTCTCGAACACGTCGAGGATATCGCCGTCGGCCTCGGTCACCATGACGTTCAGGCGTTCGCAATCGGCAACGCGGCTCTGGGCGACGGCGACGGTCGAGGTGGTGACCAGAAGCGTGGCAATCCCCGCAGCGGTGATGCAGATACCTTGGATGTTCATGACGGTGTCCCTGTGTTGTCCATGTGTCAGGGTTCACCAAGCCGTGAAGACGAAACTCGTTCCGTCATGGGGGTTATAAAATCGTTACAACCTGTGGTTAACCGATTTTATTCCCGAAACAGGACGGTTTCCGGACTCCGTATTCACGTCTTGCGCGATGCGGCGGATGCCCGCACAGTCGGGGCTTGTATGCAAATCGGAAGGAGTCGGATCATGACGACATCGAGACGCAAGTTCATCGCGGGCGGGGCGGTCATCGGAACTGCGGGCCTCGCGGCACCGGCGGTGCGCGCCCAGAGCACGATAACATGGCGCATGCAGACCTATGCCGGGGCCGCCCTCGCCGCCGAGGTGATCGATCCGGCCATTGCGATGTTCAACAAGATCGCGGGCGACCGCATGCAGATCGAGCTGTTCTATGCCGACCAGATCGTCCCGACGGGCGAGTTGTTCCAGGCGCTGCAGCGCGGCACCATCGACGCGGTGCAGTCCGACGATGACAGCATGGCCTCCCCCACCGAAGTGACGGTATTCGGCGGCTATTTCCCCTTCGGCTCGCGCTATTCGCTGGATGTGCCGGTATTGTTCAACCAGTACGGTCTCAACGAAATCTGGGACGAGGAATATTCGGCGGTCGGGGTCAAGCACATTTCCGCCGGGGCGTGGGACCCGTGCCATTTCGCCACGAAAGACCCGATCCGGTCGCTGGAGGACATGAAGGGCAAGCGCATCTTCACCTTTCCCACCGCCGGGCGCTTCCTGACGCAGTTCGGCGTCGTGCCGGTCAACCTGCCGTGGGAGGATATCGAGGTGGCGGTGCAGACCGGCGAACTCGACGGCATCGCCTGGTCGGGCATCACGGAGGACTACACCGTCGGCTGGGCGGACGTGACGAACTACTTCCTGACCAACAATATCTCCGGCGCATGGGCCGGGTCGTTCTTTGCCAATATGGACCGGTGGAACGAGTTGCCCGAAGACCTGCAGACCCTGTTCCGCGTCTGCTGCGACCAGTCGCATTACTACCGCCAGTGGTGGTATTGGGGCGGCGAGGCGCGCCTGCGGGTGCATGGCGACAAACTGAAGCTGACGACCATCCCGGACGCGGAATGGGCGACGGTCGAAGCGGCAGCGCAGGATTTCTGGGAAGAGATCGCCGCCGAAAGCGATACGAAGCGCCGGGTGGTGGATATCTTCAAGCAGTACAACGCGGATATGGAGAAGGCCGGGCGGCCCTATCGGTACACCTAATCCATACGGCACCGCCCCGGGCGAAGACCCGGGATCTGGCGAATCAGGGCACTATCCGCCGAGGCCCCGGGTCTGCGCCCGGGGCAGAGGAATTCCATCTATATGTATCCGTATCGGAACCCAGAGGAGTCAGCCCCTTGCTCACCTTCGACGACCTGAAATCGCGTGTCGCCGACGGCACCATCGATACCGTGCTCGCGTGCTTCGTCGACATGCAGGGGCGGCTGATGGGCAAGCGTTTCCATGCGGTCAACTTCGTCGAGACGTCATTCGAGGAAACCCATTGCTGCAACTACCTGCTCGCCACCGATCTGGAGATGGCGACGCCGGACGGCTATGCATCGACCAGTTGGGAACAGGGCTACGGCGACTATATCATGGCCCCGGACCTGACGACCATCCGCCCGATGCCGTGGCTGGAGGGGACGGCGATGGTGCTGTGCGACGTGCTCGACCATCATACCCACGCCCCCGTGCCGCACGACCCCCGCGCGATGCTGAAACGTCAGGTCGCACGGCTGGAGGGGATGGGGCTGACCGCCATGATGGCGACGGAACTGGAATTCTTCCTATTCGAGCAGAGCTTCGACACGATCCGAAAGGGCGGCTATCGCGACCTGACCCCAATCAGCGGCTACAACGAGGATTATCACATCCTCCAGACGACCAAGGAAGAGGCGGTGATGCGCCCGATCCGCAATCACCTCTACGCGGCGGGCCTGCCGGTCGAGAATACCAAGGGCGAGGCGGAGGCGGGGCAGGAGGAACTGAACATCCGCTACAGCGACGCGCTCGCCTGCGCCGATCACCACACCATCGCCAAGCATGCGGTCAAGGAAATCGCGTGGCAGCAAGGGCATGCCGCGTCGTTCCTGCCCAAGTGGCACCGGGACCGGGGCGGCAGTTCCAGCCATGTGCACCAGTCGCTGTGGCGCGGCGACGACCCCGCGTTTCGCGATGCGCAGGCCGGGCACGGCATGTCTGACCTGATGCGCCACTACATGGCGGGGCTGATCGCGCATGCGCCCGACTACACGGTGTTCCTCGCCCCCTATGTCAACAGCTACAAGCGGTTCGCCAAGGGGACGTTCGCGCCGACGAAAACGGTCTGGTCCGTCGACAACCGCACCGCCGGATTTCGCCTGTGCGGGGCGGGAACCAGGGGCGTGCGAGTCGAGTGCCGGATCGGCGGGTCGGATCTGAACCCCTATCTGGCCCAGGCCGCGATGCTGGCGGCGGGGATCGACGGGATCGAGAACGCCCTGCCCCTGCCGCCCCCCACGCGCGGCGACGTATACGAGGATGCCGCCGCCGCCGATATCCCGCAGACCCTGCGCGCGGCGACCGAAAACCTGCGGAACTCCGCTTTCCTGCGCGGGGCCATGGGCGATGACGTCGTCGATCACTACACCCGCGCCGCCGAATGGGAGCAGGAGGAGTTCGACCGCGCGATCACCGACTGGGAAATCGCGCGCGGTTTCGAGCGGGCGTGACGGGGCAACGCGCGGAATGATTATGGAACTCCGGCAGTCCTTGGTGCCCAGGGGGGGACTCGAACCCCCACGATGTTGCCATCGGCGGATTTTGAATCCGCTGCGTCTACCATTCCGCCACCCGGGCCGCTCGGCGCAGGATAGCGACGAAATCATCCGATGCAAGTGCACAAAGCGGTTCCGTTCCCGGTATTCAGCGCGTAGATCCTGCACGGATCAAGCGGTAAGGGAAAACGATGCTCAGGCGGATGTACGACTGGACGGTGGAGAAGGCCGAATCGCCCTACGCGCTGGTGATTCTCGCACTGATCGCGTTTGCGGAGAGTTCGTTCTTTCCGATTCCGCAGGAAGCCCTGATGATCCCCATGATCGTCGCGGCCCCGCACCGGGCGTGGCTGGTGGCGGGGGTGGCGCTGGGGGCCTCGGTGCTCGGGGCGGCGTTCGGATACATGATCGGTTACGTTTTCTACGACACCCTCGGCATCCGGTTGCTCGAATTCTACGGCAAGGCCGACCGTTACGACGAGTTCAAGGCGCTCTACGCCGATAACGGCGTCCTGGCGGTGGCTATCGGCGCGATCACGCCGTTTCCGTTCAAGGTCACGACGATCGTGAGCGGCCTGCTGCAGATGAACTTCGTGTCATTCGTGATTGTGTGCTTGCTCGCGCGCGGGTTTCGCTTTTTCCTGATCGCCGCATTGCTGCGCCGGTTCGGAACCCCGGTGCGGGCATTTATCGAGCGGCGGCTGGGCCTGGTCACGATCCTCGCCTTCGCCCTGCTGATCGGAGGATTCGTGGTGCTGAAATATGTCGTCTGACCGTCTTTTCCTGTTCGCCGCGCTCGCCGGGGCCGCGACCTTCGCGATTGCGCTGTACTTTCAGTATTTTCAGGGGCTTGCCCCCTGTCCGCTATGCATGTGGCAACGCTACGGCCTGGGTGTCGGCATCCTGGGGGCGGCGCTGGCGGCGGTGACGTCGGGGC